>ERZ839947.204-NODE-204-length-86506-cov-22.215301_pt1 | contig 86506 bp, 78 predicted proteins | sample MGYA00519908_ERZ839947 | MGnify/ENA primary metagenome ERZ839947 (study PRJEB31850, sample SAMEA3708857) | human gut metagenome | biome: human gut; feature: human-associated habitat; material: faeces | place: China | collected 2014 ... | reverse complement strand
AGCCAGTCATAGCGTTCTGCATATTCCTTCTGAAAACTCATCGTAACAGCCTGTGAATTCTTTCCCGTTGCAAGTGCGATTGCAATGCCATTCCGCATTGGTGGTGATGAATTTGTTGTATTTGCCGGCATGACACAAAAACAGGTTGAGTCAACCCTGCTCGAATTAAAGCATACAACAGAGAAGTAGTCTGGGACAAAGGTTGACAGAGTGAGTATCTCTGTTGGATATGCTCTTACGGAAGACCATAAAGAATTTTCTATTGAGGAGCTTGTGTATCATTAAGACAACAGGGAAACAAATTCCACACGCTGATCCATCCAGTTCCCGATAATTGCAATTCCTTTTCCCATGGTAAAAGCTGCAACAATGGTTCCGATGCCAAGTCCCATGATATGTCCGAGACAGAAGAACGTCATACATGCGGTAATAACCAGACAGGTTACATCAAAACCGATTTTGATGCGGGCATAGGGAACCTTTGTGATGTCTGCGGCTTCCCGCGGAAACAGATCGGTTGGGATGATCGGCAGTTTGCAGCGGTTTGACAGCGCAATTCCAAAACAGATGATAAGATAACTCAATACAAAGTAGAGGATGCGAAGTGGTATATTCAGCGGCAGCCGCGTAATCCACAGTTCATGCAGATCCATCATCTCTCCAAACGCAAACCCTACAACAAAACTAAATAAATAGGATGGGACAAATTTTTTTCGCATAATCATTAGAATGCAGATCAAAAGTCCTTGAAACAGGTAAGTCCAGGTGCCGAGTGTCAGTTTCGGGAAAACCTGTTGAAACGCATACGGCACGCTTGAAATGGCGGAGATTCCGGAGCCGGACTGAAGCATCAGAAGGACACCGAGGCTGTTAATGATAACGGCAAGGACAAGTGCTGCCTCACCACGTAAGATTTTTTTCTGTTGTTTCATGATAATAGTGCTCTTTTCCGATAGATTTTGTGTGCATTGCACACGGCTGCGATTATAGTCCTTTTTTCACAGATTTTCAAGTGTGGGTTATGTAATGGATGCATTTCCAGTGCAGAAGGTAACCGATTGTGGAGAGATTGCGTGAAACAGAATAAATTCTGATAAAATTTCTTGCAAAGTAGGTTTCCTTGTGGTATATGGTATTAAAACGGTTAAACTATGGAAACAGAAACGAAGAAAAGAGGGCAATCACAATGTGTACAGCAGCAACATACAAGACAACGGATTTTTATTTTGGACGTACCCTGGATTATGAATTTTCCTATGGGGATGAAGTGGCAGTCCTGCCACGGAATTATGCGCTTACCTTCCGGCATATGGGTGTATTAAAAGCGCATTATGCGATCATCGGTATGGCATATGTAGTGGGCGATTATCCACTGTATTATGATGGAATCAATGAAAAAGGACTGGGTATGGCAGGGCTTAATTTTGTCGGCAATGCCGTGTATCAGAAAATTGAAGAAGGGCGGGAAAACATCGCACAGTTTGAATTTATCCCATGGATTTTAGCACAGTGCGCTTCGGTTTGTGAAGCAAGAGAAAAGCTGGAGAAGATGAATCTGGTAGGAACACAGTTCAGTGAGCAGCTTCCGGCGGCACAATTACACTGGATGATTGCGGATGAAAAGGAATGTATTGTAGTAGAATGTATGGCGGATGGATTGCATATATATGACAATCCGGCGGGAGTTTTGACGAACAATCCGCCATTTCCGCAACAGATGTTTTTGTTGAATCAGTATATGCATCTGTCACCGAAGCAGCCGGTCAATGCGTTTTCCAAGCAGCTTCCTCTGGAGCAGTACAGCCGCGGCATGGGAGCACTGGGCTTGCCGGGAGATTTGTCTTCTGCTTCACGGTTTGCCCGTGTGGCATTCACCCGGCTGCATGCGATGTCGGGTGAATCCGAAAAAGAGAGTATCAGTCAGTTTTTTCATATTTTAGGTTCGGTGGATCAGCAGCGTGGCTGCTGTGAGGTGGCAGATGGCAAATATGAGATTACGTTGTATACTTCCTGCTGTAATGCAACAAAGGGTATTTATTACTATACGACATATGAAAATCATCAGATTACTGCTGTGGATATGCATCGGGAGAATCTCGATGGGGAAACGCTGGTGCATTACCCAATTGTGACAGGAGAACATATTTTGTGGCAGAATTAAAAGGGTGACATACACGAGGAGATGGAAAGGGAAGTTTGAAATGAAATATATTCCGTTAATCATAATATTACTTCTGATTCTGGCAATTTTGGTTTTGATTTTTTACGGAGTGTACCGTGTGAAACGTTTTTCCAGACAATTGTTTGGCACAGATGATATTTTGCAGGGCGTAAAAAAAGCGCAGGAAGATCTGTCAACAACACCGCGTTCGGTATCGGCAATGACAAGAATTGCCCTGCCGCAGATCGTTTCCGATTTTCCGGATTTTGAGTACAATGAAATGAAGCAGCGTGCAGAAAATGCCCTGATGCAGTATTTCGAGGCAGTAACGGCACAGGATGTAACAATTTTACAGGAAGGAAATGAAGATTTGAAAGAACAGCTTCGTTCGCAGATTCGCGCATTGGTCTCACAGGAAAAATGGGAACATTTTACGCAGGTAAAGATTCATCAGACGGAGATCGCTCGGTATCGGAAAGAAGCTGGCCGTTGCATCGTGACATTCCAGTCGGCGGTGGAAAGTTTTCATTATGTGACAGATGCAGCACATGCCGTGGTGCGGGGATCGGATCATATCTTAGAGCAGAGCCGCTATAATGTTGATCTGGTTTATATTCAAAATCGTGACCTTGCCAAAGGAAATACCGATGGAGCGCTTGGAGTCACATGTCCGAATTGTGGAGCACCGATCACGAATCTCGGAGCTAAATTCTGTGAGTATTGTGGCGCCGGTGTTGTGGAGTTAAATGTACACGCATGGTCTTTTGAAAATATTGAGGAAGCATAAATTTATTTGCAGGCATAAGCAGAATTCTTTTTTGTATGCTTGCGTTTACTGTGATATTGTGTTAAAGTACATATTGTTCTGAATATAAGAACCATAGAGTGATGACAGGGGTCACACGAAGGGGTACACCACCGCGGGTGTAGCTTTCTTCGTGTGGCCTTTTTTGTTGCAATATAAAAAGGAGGTCTTACATGGTACATATCAACGGAAAAGATATAGATGCGGCAGGGCAGTCTCTGGCGGCATATTTAAAGGCAAATGATTATGAGATGGGAACATTTGTTGTGGAATGCAACGAGGAGATCATCCATAAAGAGGATTATGAAAACTATATGCTAAAGGATGGCGATATCATAGAAATTGTCCAGTTTATGGGGGGTGGTTGCGGTACATCTCTGATGTATCGCTAAGGAATGTAGCGTCGGTCCATTTGCGAAGCAAATTTTTCAAATCATAGGAAATTCCTTCCTATGATTCAAAAACGCTCCGCGGGGATGCGCAGCTCGCGGAGTTGAAGTTTATGTTGAACATACCGCTTGCGCGCGAAAGTGTGCGGCCAAGCGCACACTTTATTTGAAGAAAAATACCAGAGAGAATACAAGAAAGAAGGAAGAAAAAATGAAGAATGACACATTTACATTAGGAGGAAAAGAATTCTCCTCGCGTTTTATTTTAGGATCAGGAAAATATTCCATGGAGCTGATCAAGGCTGCCGTTGAGAACGCCGGAGCACAGATTATTACATTAGCAGTGCGCCGCACCAACACAAAGAAAAAAGAAAACATTCTGGACTTTATCCCGGATAACGTAACATTGCTTCCAAACACTTCAGGTGCAAGAGATGCAAAAGAAGCAGTCCGCATTGCGCGCATGGCAAGAGAACTTGGATGCGGAGATTTCGTAAAGGTTGAGATTATGAAAGACAGTAAATATCTGCTGCCGGATAATGTGGAGACCGTAAAGGCAACCGAAATGCTGGCAAAAGAAGGATTTGTGGTGCTTCCATACATGTATCCGGATCTGTATACCGCACGTGATCTGGTCAATGCCGGAGCCGCAGCTGTTATGCCATTGGCGTCTCCGATCGGTTCTAATAAAGGTCTGGCAACGAAAGAATTTATCCAGATTCTGATTGATGAGATTGATCTGCCGGTAATTGTGGATGCCGGAATCGGAAGACCTTCCCAGGCATGCGAGGCAATGGAGATGGGAGCTGCCGCAGTTATGGCAAATACCGCAATTGCAACAGCAGGAGATGTCCCGGCCATGGCGGGTGCATTCAAGGCAGCCATTGAAGCTGGAAGAAGTGCATATCTGTCGGGACTGGGCCGTGTACTTGAGCGTGGTGCTTCCGCAAGTGATCCACTGACCGGATTTTTGAGAGACTAGGGGGCGAAATCATGGCTGAAAATCAATTTTTTATTGACTCCGATAAGTTAAGCGAAGCTGCACTGGAGCGCAAACATAAACTGGAAACCGATCCGTCGAGCAGAACGAACCATATGGAATATATGCCGGGGATGGAACAGATCGATCCAACCATAAGAAATAAAGTCCTTTCCGAGATGGACAGTTACGATTACAACAAATATACGGCAAGAGATGTGCAGAATGCATTAGAGCATGAAACCTGCAGCGTTGAGGATTTTAAAGCATTGCTTTCGCCAGCCGCAGAACCGTTTTTGGAGCGCATGGCACAGCGTGCAAAGATCGAGACAGGCAAGCATTTCGGAAATACGGTGTATCTGTTCACACCGCTTTATATTGCAAACTACTGCGAGAATTACTGTGTGTACTGCGGATTTAACTGCTACAACGACATTCATCGTAAGAAACTGACTTTTGAGGAAATCGAGCATGAGATGAAAGTCATTGCAGACTCCGGCATTGAGGAAATCCTGATGCTGACCGGAGAAAGCCGTGCGCAGAGTGATGTCGAGTATATCGGGGAAGCCTGCAGGCTGGCAAAGAAATATTTCCGCAATATCGGTCTAGAAATTTATCCGGTCAACAGCGATGAATACCGGTATCTGCACGAATGCGGCGCTGATTACGTGACGGTATTCCAGGAAACCTATGACAATGTCAAATACGAAACCCTGCATCTGATGGGGCATAAGCGTGTATTCCCATACCGTTTTGAGGCACAGGAGCGTGCGCTGATGGGCGGCATGCGCGGTGTCGGATTTTCCGCATTGCTTGGACTTTCCGATTTCCACAAAGATGCACTGGCTTCTGCACTGCACATTTATTATCTGCAGCGCAAGTATCCATATGCGGAGTATTCCCTGTCCTGTCCGCGTCTGCGCCCGATCATCAACAACGACAAGATCAATCCGCTTGACGTGCACGAAAAGCAGTTGTGCCAGATTCTGTGTGCGTACCGTATTTTCCTGCCGTATGTCGGTATCACCGTTTCTTCCCGCGAGCAGAAACATTTCCGTGACGGCATCGTAAAGATTGCAGCGACAAAGGTATCTGCGGGAGTGTCTACCGGAATCGGAGATCATGAGAGCAAGTATACCGGAAAGGATACCGGAGAATCCGGAGATGAGCAGTTTGAAATCTCCGATGGAAGAAGCTTTGACCAGATGTATAACGATATGGAAAGCGAAGGTCTGCAGCCGGTATTAAATGACTATGTCTATGTATAGAAAAATCTGCGTGACCAACCGTGCGCTGGCAGAACGTCCTTTTTTAGAACAGTTAGCGTGCGTGCTTGCCACAAAACCGTATGCGATGATCCTGCGGGAAAAAGACCTCATGGAAGAGGTATACGAAGAACTTGCGGGAAAAGTAAAAAAATTGTGTGAAAACACGGACACCAGGCTGATTCTGCACAGTTTCCCGGATGCTGCAATGCATCTGGGGGGTACGGCCATTCATATGCCACTGCATCGGTTTACAGAGATGCCGGAAGAACAAAAGCAGAAATTTTCAGTGCGCGGTGTCTCCGTACATTCAGTGGACGATGCGCGCCTGGCAGAACAATGCGGGGCAACCTATCTGACAGCAGGGCATGTGTTTGTGACTGATTGTAAAAAAGGACTGGCACCGAGAGGACTTGATTTTTTGCATGAGGTGTGCAGCTCTGTGAAAATTCCGGTATACGCAATTGGCGGGATTCATGAAGAAAATATGGAAAGCTGCATCCAGTCAGGTGCAGCAGGCGTGTGCATGATGTCGGAATATATGAAAATCTGATACAGGAAAACGGATAACAAAGAGGTGAAAACATCTTTCTTGCAATGGATTTTGTAAAGGAACATGCTGCAGCAGACGGAGGAGATCTGCGTATGTCTATTTTGACATCGGAGTGGGAAAAAACAGAATCAGATTTAGATAACAGAACAGGGAGATTGCAGCGAATGCTGCATTCTCCCTGTTTTTAGCTGATCATATCCAAAAACATCTGATGGATCTTCCGGTCGCTGTCGAGTTCCGGATGGAAAGCAATTGCGATCTGATTTCCATAGCGTACACCTACGATATGGTCATCGACTACTGAGAGAACCTCCACACCGTCCGATACGCTCTCTACATAAGGGGCGCGGATAAACGACATTGGAACCAGTCCGAGATCTTTAAATTCTGCCTCAGTATGGAAACTGCCGAGCTGGCGGCCGTAGGCATTTCTTTTTACCTGCATCGGGATTGTGCCAAAATGTTCCGGGGAGCCTAAAAGGATCAACCCGGCGCAGGTGCCAAGCACCGGCATTCCATCAGCGATCTGTTTTTTCAGGGGATCAAACATTCCGAGTTCCCGGAGAAGTTTTCCCTGTACAGTGCTTTCCCCGCCCGGCAGGATCAGTCCGTCATACGGCTGGTCTAAGTCTGCCGCCTGACGCAGTTCCACGGTCTTTACCCCAAGTTCTTCCAATACATGTTCATGTTCGATAAATGCACCCTGCAGGGCAAGTACTGCAACAGTCATGTTTATTTCCCTCTTTCTGCCATCAGTAAGGCGATTTCCTGTTCGTTGATTCCGACCATGGCTTCTCCAAGCCCGGCAGATAATTCTGCGATCAGTTTTGCATCGGTATAGTTTGTAACGGCTTTTACGATAGCAGCTGCGCGCTTGGCAGGATTGCCGGATTTAAAGATTCCGGAACCGACAAAGACACCTTCTGCTCCGAGCTGCATCATTAAAGCAGCATCTGCAGGGGTAGCGACACCGCCAGCAGCAAAGTTAACCACCGGAAGTTTTCCGTTATTATGGACATAGACAACCAGATCATACGGTACCTGTAATTCCTTTGCTGCTTCGAAAAGTTCATCTTCCCGCAGGCTGACAACTTTTGCAATCTGGCTGTTGATCTTTCGCATGTGGCGGACGGCCTGTACGACATCACCGGTACCAGGTTCTCCTTTGGTACGGATCATGGATGCACCTTCACTGATACGACGGAGTGCTTCACCGAGATCTTTGGCACCGCAGACAAACGGAACCTTGAACTGGTGCTTATCGATATGGTAGACGTCATCGGCAGGAGAGAGCACTTCACTCTCGTCGATGTAGTCGATCTCGATAGCCTCTAAAAGCTGTGCCTCTACAAAATGACCGATTCGGCACTTGGCCATAACCGGGATGGATACGGCTTCCTGAATGCCGCGGATCATCTGAGGATCGCTCATGCGGGAAACGCCGCCGGCTGCACGGATGTCGGCAGGAATCCGTTCGAGTGCCATGACGGCGCATGCGCCGGCTTCTTCTGCAATTTTTGCCTGTTCCGGTGTGGTGACGTCCATAATTACGCCACCTTTTAACATCTGTGCAAGGTTTTTATTTAATTCATACTGTTCTGCTGTGCTCATCGGTATTCTTCTCCTTTTTTGTTAAAATTTGTTTTATGCCGGTCATTATAGAACTTGATTGGATATATGAAAATAGCCAAAATAAATATTTATTATAAGACCAGAACGATAAAACGACGTTTAATGATATAAAATCACATGATGTAGTAATAAAAACTATATAAGATAGTAGACATGTGATGATAAATGGTGTAATATGATGTGTGACATAAAAGGAGTAGAAAACGGAGGCGGGATGAAGCTGAAACAGCGCACGATTTATTATCAGGATGAACAGCATGACGAGTTTGCCGGAGATCATATTAAAGCAAAACATATTGGACAGGATTACCGGTATATCCGGGTGCGTCCGTTGGAACGTATGCTGCACGGATTCTGGTATGGCTTAGTTGCAATTCCGCTTGCACGTCTTTACATGAAACTGCATTTTTCACATAAAATAATAAACAAAGAAGTGTTAAAGCAGGCCGGAAACAGTGGATTTTATCTGTATGGGAATCATACACATTTTCTGGCGGATGCGCTGATACCAACGCTGGTAAATCATCCGCGGGAAACGGCGGTGATCGTGCATCCGAATAATGTTTCCATGCCGGTGCTGGGGCGGATTACACCATATCTTGGGGCACTTCCGCTGCCGGATGACAGAGGTGCCATGAAGCATTTTCTGGAGGCATTGACCTGGCATACCGATCATGGGGATTGTATTATGATTTATCCGGAGGCACATATCTGGCCGTTTTATACCGGAATACGACCGTTTCCGGATACGTCGTTCCGCTATCCGGTGCAGCAGAAACTTCCGGTTTTCTGTCTGACCAATACGTATCAGCGCAGGGAAAAGTCTCACATTCCGCAGATCGTAACGTATCTGGATGGACCATTTTATCCGGATGCAGAATTGCCTGCAAAACTGCAAAAAACGCAGCTGAGGGATCAGGTGTATGAAGCCATGGGAAAACGGGCGCAAAACAGCAATATGGAAATGATCCGTTATATAAAAAAAGACACTGACAGGGAGAAATCATTCATATGAGAAATATTCTTTTTTGTGGAAATAGTAAAGTATTTGATGGTGTGCTTACATGCATGTTGTCTGTTTTAAAAAGAACACATGCAACAGATCCGTTCTGTTTTTATATTTTCACAATGGACATGACGCGGATCAGACCGGAATATACGCCGATCAGCGAAGATATGACAGATTTTCTGGAGCGCGTTGCAAAAAAATTTCATCCGCAGAACCGGGTGATTTCGGTGGATGTAACAGTATTATATGAGCGTTATTTCGGAGGATGTCCGAATGAAAGTGCTTATTGTTCGCCATATACACTTTTGCGCCTGCTGGCAGATCTGGTGCCGGGAATGCCGGATAAACTGTTGTATCTGGATGCGGATATTCTGTTTCAGAGAGATATCCGGCTGCTGTATGACAAGGATGTGTCACACGTGGAATATGCCGCGGCAAGGGATCATTATGGCAAGTATCTGATCTCTCCGGATTATATTAATGCGGGGGTATTGCTGCTTAATATGAAAAATATCAGAAGAACCGGTCTGTTTATGAAAGCACGAAAGCTGCTTCAGACAAAAAAACTCATTTTTGCGGACCAAAGCGCGATTATTCGCAGTACGCGTGCGAAAATGCTGCTCCCGCAGAAATTTAATGATCAGAAATTTTTACATAAACATACCGTTGTGAGACATTTTTCCAGGCGGCTGTTTTATCTGCCGTATCCGCATACGGACAACATCAAACAATGGGAGGTAGAACGGGTGCATACGGTATTTCATTACCATGCATTTGATGACATTTTAAAAGAGTATCTGTATTTAAAACATATTTACGAAAAAAGTAAACACATATAAATTGCTGCATCCGGATGAAACGGATGCAGGAGAGGAGAAGGATCATGAAAGAGAAAATGAATAAAATACCGGTGTTTTACGCATGTGATGATAATTTTGTGAAATACACGATGGTTTCACTGCAGTCGATGATGGATCATGCATCCAAAGAGGCACAGTATGAAATTCATGTACTTCATACCAATATTTCGGAAGAAATGCAAAAGAAGATGCATGCTATGGAGAATGCGAATTTTTCTGTGCAGTTTGATCATGTGACGGAATATTTACATTCCATACAGGAGAAACTTCCACTTCGGGATTATTATTCCAAAACAACATATTTTCGTCTGTTTATCGCGGAAATGTTTCCGGAAATAGACAAAGCCATCTATATCGACAGCGATACGGTCGTGCTGGGGGATATTGCACAACTGTATGCTTATGATCTTGGAGATGCTTATGTGGGAGCGTGCAGGGAACAGGTGATGATTCAGGAAGAGGTATACGGCACTTATGTGGAGAAGGTGCTTGGGGTAGAACGTGATAATTATTTCAACGCCGGTATGCTTGTGATAAACTGTGAACAGTTTCGTAAAAATCACGTGTTAGAGCAGTTTATGGAACTTCTCCCGATGTACAATTTTGTGGTCACACAGGATGAAGATTATCTGAATCTGATCTGCCACAACAAGGTGTGCTGGCTGCCGCAGAAGTGGAATGTGGAAGTATTCGGTCAGATCCCGTGCCGCGAAGAAGAAATCTGTGTGCTGCATTATATTATGGTCTCAAAGCCATGGCATTACAGTGACTGCCGTCTGCAGGAATATTTCTGGGAGAGCGCACAAAAGACCAGTGTGTATGCCGAGATCCGGAAGGTGCTTGAAAGCTATACAGACGAAGAAAGAAAGCGGGATGCGGAGTCCTGTGACCGTCTGATGCAGACCGCAAAGGATGAGATCGCCAAGGAAAATAATTACCTGAATCTGGTGAAAACAGGAAAATTAAAGTCCAAAGACCGCCTGGAAGTACTTGAAAAAATTGCTTTGTACGAAAGAGAGGGGCGTTTTGGGGAAGATGTGGAGGAAGATCCGCCTACCCGTGAGCTTCAGCCATCTGAGATCGATTATCTGCGCAAAAAATTAAAGAGCCGTATCAAGACAAGATTGACTTACAAAGTAGCGCGGACATTTTTAAACAAGATCATTGAAAATAAACAGCTGATCATCAAGGATGTCATTGGAACGGAACATATGGATGCACTGACTTCCGGTGCGGTGATTACCTGTAATCATTTCAACGCATTTGACAGCTTTGCCATGCAGATTGCCTATGAAAAATCAAAACAGTGCAAAAAACGCCGGCTTTACCGTGTGATCCGCGAAGGAAATTATACGAATTTTCCGGGCTTTTACGGAATGCTCATGCGAAACTGTTACACGTTTCCACTGAGTTCCAACCGCGATACGATGAAGAAATTTTTAAGTTCCATGGATACTGTGCTGCAGCACGGAGATTTCATGCTGGTCTATCCGGAGCAGAGTATGTGGTGGAATTACCGCAAACCGAAGCCGTTAAAGAAAGGCGCCTATACATTTGCCGCCAAAAACCATGTGCCGGTGCTGCCTTGCTTTATCACCATGGAAGACAGCGATATCCTCGGTGATGATGGCTTTTATGTGCAGGAATACACGATACACATTGCAGAGCCGATTTATCCGGACCCACAGAAAACACAGGCAGAAAATGTGGATGCGATGCGCCAAAAAAATGCTGCTGTGTGGAAACAGATTTATGAAGAGTTTTACGGAATTCCCCTGGTATATGATACTGCGGAAGCAGTGCAGTATGTGGGAAAACCGACCAATATCGCATAAGAACAGATACCAGACCGCCGGAGGATGCCTCCGGTGGTTTTTTCATAAGGGGATTGACAGAAAAGCAGTGTGAGAGTACTATACTACTTAGCAATGCTAAATAGCACCACTTAATAAAAAGAAAAGGGATGGGTATGGAAGAAAAGTATATTCAGCAGTTTAAAAAGGGCGCATACGAAATGATCCTGCTTTCGCTGATCGCCCAAAAAGAAACATACGGTTATGAGATTCTGACGGAAATACAAAAACAGGGTGGTGAAATCTTTGCATTTGCCAAAGAGGGAACCATTTATCCGATCTTGTACCGTCTGACAAAGGCAGGACTTATCCAGTACCGCCTGGTGCCGGCGAAAGCAAACGGGGGCGAAAAAAAATATTATTCGCTTACCGGAGAGGGAAAAGATATGCTCGAAAAAATGAAAAATTTCTGGGAAAACTACAAGGATTGTGTGGATGGATTTATGAAAGGGGATGCGTAATATGAACAGAGAAACCTATATACGGAAAGTAAAAAAACAACTGGACTGTTCCGTGAAAGAAAAAGAGGAGATCGTGCGGGATCTTCAGGAGATTTTTGATTCTGGAAAAGAGCATGGAAAAAGCGAAAGCCAGATCATAAAACAGCTCGGAAAACCGCAGGCGTATGCACAGGCGCTCGGCTGTGGCAGACAGACCATGCCGCTGTCCGGAAAACGAAAAGTTGCTGTAGTGTTTTTGGCGGTGGGTGGACTGTTCTGTCTGTATGCACTGGGCGAAAGTCTGCGGTTTCGGATGCCGAAAAATGCCATTGGCGGTGGGGATGCGATGACGATGATCGTGCTGCAAAACTCGTCACCGGTAAACAGCAGCGAGATTTTTGGGGGATTGGCGGTCATTTGTATGGTTGCACTGGTTTTCCTTTTACGAAAGAAGAAAAAATAAGGAGAGGAATATTAAGAAATAATGGAACACATAAAGAAAAAACTAGCAGTAATTGTTGTGTTTTTCGCTGTTTTTATTGGAATTGTTACAATCTGGACAGTCCGAAAACAAAGCCAGCCAAAATTGACAGCGGTCACATGGAAATTGGAGGAAGAAGCGGATTTAGACGGCAACGAGCTTTCATCCTACGCAAAAGATCCTTCCAAAAGCAAGGTCGTTCTGACATTTAAAAAAGATCAGACCTATCGGTGCAAAAATCTTGAAAACAAAAAAATCTGGAAGGGAACATACACACTGTCGCGTACAAAATCGAAAGATACCTACATGCTGCATCTCGTTCCGGATCAGGGAACGGCATCGTACTATGGCGTGTACGGGACACGCGAGTATGAAGATGGTACCGGGCACATGTCGGTCATACTGACCACAAAAGACAAAATTTTATCATTCCTTGCAGAATAAGGAAAAGACAGCAATTCCGGCTGTTCCTTTTACTGTCTGCGGAACTGTGCGGGTGTCATGCCGGTAAGTTTTTTAAACATCACGATAAAATGGCTGGAATCCGTGTAACCGACATCGTGTGCGATCTCCTGAATTTTGCGGTCACGGCGCATAAGCAGCAGTTCTTTTGCCTTGGTGATCCGGTAGTTTGTTAAATATTCGTAGACGGAGCAGCCCAGGTAGCGCACAAACAGGCGGGACAGGTATTGCGGGGATACATAGACCTGCCGGCATAACTTTTCGGCGGTCAGGTCTTCCATATAGTGTGTTTCGATCAGCCGCAATACGGGCTCAACATATTTTTCCCACAGGGGATCGCTGGTATTTGCGTGGAAAAATCCATTGGAAAACTGCAGCAGCAGTGCATAACAGTCGCAGGAAAGCTGGTGTGTATTGACTGGTGCTGTTTTAAAACGTGCTACAGCACGGTCGATTACAGCTTTGATTTCCAGAGCATTTTCCTTTTCTGTAAAAATTATGCGGTTGTTGCCAAGAATCTGCGGCAGATGTGCTTCCATTGTACCGCCAAATGTTGCAAAACACGTAATCCATGCAGAGGTGTCTGCTGCACGGTAAGCATGTGGGACATGCGGTGTGATCAGAATGCCGTGATCTTCAGGCAAAAAATATTCTTTTCCGTCAATTGTGAAGATGCCACAGCCTTCTTCTGTCTGCAAATAGTGATAGATTGGGTAACCTTGTGGACGGCTGAGCGCTTCCTGCAGCCAGTGGTTTCCAACGGAATCAAACTGGAATGGTTCTTTGCTGAGCGTGTTGCTGAAATAGATTGCCATGAGATACCTCCACTTCTTTTTTCTATGGCATCATAGCATATTTCAACAGAAAAAGAAATAGTTTCAAAATGTTATATAAATTGGTTTATCATGTTATACAAATATAAAAGATTGTATCGTATAATAGGGAAAAATCAACGAAAACAAAAAATGAGACATAAATTCAGAATCGAAAAGAAAAGGAGAAAACTATGAGCACGCATTTTAAGAGAATCCTCTACGGAGGAGATTACAACCCGAATCAGTGGCCGAAGGATATCTGGCAGGGAGATATGCGCATTTTTAAGGATGCACACATCAATACCGCGACAATCAATGTATTTTCATGGGCAAAGATCCAGCCATCGGAGCATGAATATAATTTTGATGAGCTTGACGAGATCGTGGATATGCTTTCGAAAGAAAATTACGATATCGTATTTGCCACTTCCACGGCAGCCCTTCCGGGATGGATGGTGCGTAAATATCCGGAAGTGATGTTTACTGATTATGAAGGAAGACAGCACAAATTTGGCGGCCGTCACAATGCCTGCCCGAATTCTTTTGTGTTTAAACATTATGCGCGTGAACTGGCATATAAACTGGCAGAGCGCTATGCAGACAATCCACATGTGACCTGCTGGCATGTCAGCAACGAATATGGAAACGAGTGTTTTTGTGAGAACTGTCAGAAGGCATTCCGTGTGTGGCTGAAAGATAAGTATAAGACAATTGATGCATTAAACAGGGCCTGGAATATGGAATTCTGGGGACATACCGTTTACGACTGGGATGATGTGGTACCGCCAAATGCGTTAAGTGACGGAATCGGAAGTGAAAAGACTGCTTTTGCAGGTATTTCCATTGATTATCGCAGATTTTATTCGGACAGCCAGTTAGCATGCTTCAAGATGGAGCGCGACGCGATCCGGAGTGTCAAGCCGGATGCATTTGTCACAACAAACCTGATGGGAACATTCAAGGGGCTTGATTATTTCAAGTGGGCAAAAGAGATGGATGTTGTATCCTGGGATAATTATCCTTCCTATGATACGCCGTGGAGCAGCATTGCCATGACACACGATCTGATGCGCGGTTTAAAAGATGAGCCGTTTATGCTGATGGAGCAGACACCAAGCCAGCAGAACTGGCAGAAATACAATTCCCTGAAACGTCCGGGGCAGATGCGGGCACAAAGTTATCAGACACTGGCACATGGGGCAGACACGATCCAGTTTTTCCAGCTTCGCAGAAGTGTGGGCGGATGTGAGAAATTCCATGGCGCTGTGATTGCACATGCAGGAAGTGAAAATACCCGTGTTTTTCGTGAGGTGGCTCAGCTTGGCGCGGAGCTGGAAAGCTTTGGAGACCGTACTTTGGGATCACGCAATGAAGCGGAAGTCGGACTGATTTTCGACTGGGATAATTACTGGGCACTGGAGTACACCAGCGGCCCGTCCGAGGATTTAAAATATGTGGATCAGATTCATCAGTACTATCAGTATTTTTACAAAAAGAATATTGGTGTGGATATGATTCCTGTGGATGCAGATTTTTCAAAATACAAGATTGTTGTGGCACCGGTGCTTTATATGGTAAAGGATGGAATGAAAGAAGCGCTGGAGAATTTTGTGAAAAATGGTGGTATTCTGATTACTACGTTTATGAGCGGAATTGTCGGACAGTCGGATAATGTATATCTGGGCGGTTATCCGGGACCGCTCCGCGAGATGGCGGGGGTATGGGTTGAGGAGATTGATGCCCTTGCACCGGAACAGAAAAATAAGGCAAAGTTTGCAGACGGCAGTACAGCAGCATGCGGTCTTCTGTGTGATCTGATGCATTTAGAGGGTGCGAAAGCACTTGCCTCTTATGAGGAAGATTTCTATGCGGGAATGCCGGCAGCATCGAAGAATACATACGGAAAAGGTACCACATATTATATTGCAACCCAGTTTGAGGAAGAAGGGCTTGCAAAGATTTTGGATCAGGCAGTCCAGGAGGCCGGAGTTTCATCCGTTATCCCGGAAGAAACCGGACTTGAAGTTGTCACACGCGTCAGTGATACCACGCGATTCTATTTTGTCATGAACTTTACGGATGAGGAGCAGATTCTGCCGGAGAGTCTGACCGGAAAGAAAGACATGATCAGCGGAAAGATGACAGAACACGGAATGAAATTGAAAAAATGGGATGTCCTTTTACTGGAAGAACATCTGTAAACAAAAGACAGCGCCGGAATCCGAGAAAGTGGATCCGGCGCTGAAGTTTATGTTGAACATATCGCTCGCGCGCGAAAGTGTGCGACAAGCGCACACTTTATTTTTTGTGATACGTGGATAAATACATTTTTTCAGGAACGGGCATAGGAAGTGCCCAGAGACAGAATCTGAAGGCGTTTCCTGAAATCTTCGGCATTTTCAAAATGTCCCTGTAAGATGTCTTCTTTTTTCACAATGATGTCCTGTACCGTTTTATCCGTCAGGTGGAAAAAGTTATCAGAAAAAATAACATCTGCATCGTCAAAATCCAAAGCGACAAACGGAGCAAAGCAGTCACTGGAAATGTGCAGGATAAAAGCATTATTCGTTTCTTTTGCTTCCGTGGATATAACCGGGTTTTTAAGATTTAAATATTTATACGGCACAAGTGTTTCCACATCCTTTAACACTTTTTGATCTTTTGTATGTATCACTGCTTCCAAAAATACATCGTCTTTTTGATCTTCCCAGGAACAGATATCGACAACTGCTGTTTCGATAGCGGAAAAGGCCGGGGAGTTCCCTTTGGTTTCGTATGTTTCCAGCACATTCCCTGACAGGTCACGAATGGACAGGGTGAGAGAATACTCTGTGGTTTCGAAGGATTCGTTGGAAAAATATACGTGGCACCTGTGATCTTCCAGCGTCATACTGACCGCGTGTGGGGCATAAAATTTCTGAGCCATGTAATGCAGGGCTTTCCATCTGCCAAAATAATCAATGCTGGACCAGGAAGGTGCCGGCCAGTCATCGTTGATCTGCCAGTAGAGGGTTCCCATACAGCGGCCGCGGTTTCGGCGCCAGTGGTCCACACCGTATTTGATGGCCATACCCTGTAATACCTGACTGGCATACAGGAGATGTGTCAGATCTTTTGGATAGCGCAGATTTTCGGACAGATAGTAGAGCATCTTACCGTTTGCCGCATCATTTTTCTGATGGCTTTCCATGACACGGGAGAAAATATTGCGGTCATCTTCCAAAGTAAAACTGTTGACGGTCTTTGCACATGGGAAAGACTGAAAACCGAATTCGGAGCAGAAACGGAAAAAATATTTGCGGTAGTCGGTAAATGGTTTCTGTCCATGCCAGACATCCCAGTAGTGGGTATCTCCGCGGTTTGCATCATCCGGATTGTCAAAACAGCCGCCGGATGACGGGGAAGAATGCCAGTAAAAGGTTTCACCGTCTGCCTCCTGTACGGCTTTCGGGAGGACTTCTTCAAACAATCTGATATAATCGGCACGAAGATAAGGAGTTTCTTTCTGGAAATCGCCCCAGTGATCCCAGGCAGATTCAATTTCGTTGTTGCCGCACCATAAACCAAGGCTGGCGTGGTGGCGCAGACGGCGCACATTATCATAGGTCTCCTGCCTGCAGTTTTCGGCAAACGCGTCCGTTACATCGTAGACATTGCAGGCATACATCAGATCCTGCCATACGATCAGCCCTTTTTCATCACAGAGATCATAAAAAGCATCGGAAGGGTAGTAACCGCCACCCCATACACGGACGCAGTTAAAGTGTGCCCTGCGGCAGCTTTCCAGAATATAATCCAGCTTCTTTTCGGTAATTCTTGTGTACAGACAGTCATCCGGAATATAGTTTCCCCCGCGGGTAAAAATTTTGACACCATTGACACAGAAGGCGAATTCATTTCCCCATTCGTCTTTTTCCTGGCTGATCGTTAATGTGCGCAGACCGATCCGTCTGGTGATAGATTCCAGGCTTGTTCCGTCCTCATCCAGTAAAGTGGTCCTGACGATATAAAGAGGCTGATCGCCATAGTCATTCGGCCACCAGAGTTTTGGATTTTCGATCACAAAATCCACCGCTGCCACACCGTCTGCATTTGTTTTACACAGTTTCGTCTGCAGCGGTTTGTCTGCACCGTCTTCTGAGAGTTCCACGCAAAGTTTTTGTCCCGGAACGGATTCGGAAAGTGTTATGGATGTCTGGACGGAAACGTTTTTGGCATGCTGCTGATGGATGCGGATGTCTTCGATTCTGGCATGGGAATATCCCTGTAAATAAATGTCCCGGAAAATTCCGGCATCGATGGTCTGTGGACCCCAGTCCCAGCCAAACATGGAGTGTGCTTTGCGCAAAAGCTGGTTTCCTTTCATGGAGCCGCACGGAATATAATTGATTTTTTTATGGGCTTCATAAGGATAATCTTCGATAAAACGCAGCACAGAACGAAAAACAATCTGAATTTCGTTTTTTCCGGGGTGCAGAAGTTTCTTTGCCTGGAATTTCCAGGTACGGTGCATATTATCTGTTTTTGCAAGGAATGTGCCGTTGATGCTGATTTCCGCAAGTGTGTCAAGTCCTTCACACACCAGAACAATATGTTGTTGGGCCAAGAGTTCTTCATCGACATCAAACGTCCGGGTGAAAACATAATCCTTCCAGAACAATGCGCGTGTAGCATCCTCATTGGTACGGTAAAATGGATCTTTTATTTTTCCGGCGGCAAGAAGCCCGGAAAGTACAGTGCCGGGAATCTGCATATCTACAGATTCTAAAGAACGGTGTCCGGCAGAAAGCTGCCAGGTTCCGTTTAAAGTATAGGTTTGCATGTTATATCTCCCCTCTTGGTAATCTTTTCATTATTTTCTTGATTTTATCACAGAACAGTTCATACAACATCTATCTATCTTGCAAATTGTTATGCATTCTTTTGATTTTGCAAAATCCTTAAAGTTTTCTTAACCAGGCATGAACAGTTGAAGGGACAGTGGAAATTTTATTCGGGATTGTGTATACTGAAACTATCCTGACAATTGCAGATTTTCAGAAAAGAGGGAAATACTATGAAGAAAAGATTATACAAGAGCAGTACAGATAAAAAGGTTTGTGGAGTATGTGGCGGAATCGCAAACTATTTTGACGTAGATCCGACCGTGATTCGTCTGATCTGGGTGATCTTTACACTTGTGGGTGGCAGTGGACTGATTGCATACATCATTGCGGCCATTATCATGCCGGATGAAATGTAACATAAAATGATAGAAAACCGAAAGGAGAATTAATAAATATATGTGGGCTTACGAAAGTGTTTTTTATCAGATTTATCCGCTTGGGTTCTGCGGAGCACCATTTGAAAATGACGGTGTGCTGGAACATAGAATTGAAAAAGTAAATGACTGGATTCCTCATATTAAAAAATTAGGGGCCGATGCCATTTATTTTTCTCCGGTATTTGCGTCGGACACACATGGATACAATACCAGGGATTATACAAAGATTGATACCCGCCTGGGTACAAATGAGGATTTCGCAAATGTATGCAACAATCTGCACAAAGAAGGAATCCGCGTGGTACTTGACGGTGTATTCAACCATGTGGGAAGAGGGTTCTGGGCATTTGAGGATGTTTTGAAAAACCGGGAGCAGTCCCCTTATGTGAACTGGTTCGGACGCATTGCCTTTGACGGAAATTCTAACTACAATGACGGCTTATGGTATGAGGGCTGGGAAGGAAACTATGATCTGGTCAAACTGAACCTGCGCAATGAAGAGGTGATCCAGCATATTTTTTCTGCCATCAAAGGATGGGTAGACGAATTTGATATTGACGGACTGCGGCTGGACGTGGCATATTGTCTGGATCATGATTTTGTGCGCAGACTGCGCAGTTTCTGTAATGAATTAAAACCGGACTTTTTCCTTGTTGGAGAGACACTGCATGGGGATTATAACCAGTTGATGAACGATGAAATGCTGCATTCTGTGACGAACTATGAGTGTTACAAGGGATTGTATTCCAGCTTTAACTGCATGAATATGTTTGAGATCAATCATTCCCTGCTTCGTCAGTTCGGACCGGAAAACTGGACGTTATATAAGGGAAAACACCTGTTGTCTTTCGTGGATAATCATGATGTGACCCGTGTGGCCTCCATTCTGACCAATAAAAATCATCTGCCGCTGATTTACGCGCTTGCTTTTGGGATGCCGGGAATCCCATGCGTATATTACGGAAGTGAGTGGGGCGCAGAAGGACGCAAAGAAGATGGAGATCCGGCACTTCGTCCATCGTTTGAGAAACCGGAGTGGAATGATCTGACAGAGTGGATTTCCAAACTGGCAGAGGCAAAGAAACAGTCCAAAGCACTGCAGTATGGAAACTTTATATCTAAAGTTCTGACCAATGGACAGTGCGTGTTTGAAAGAGAATGGGAAGGGGAACGAGTCTACGTTGCGATCAATGCGGCAGACAGTTCGTTTTATGCAGGATTTGATGCCGGAGCAGCGGAAGCCACCGACCTGATCACCGGAGAAAAAATTGCATTGAATGGTGGATTTGAGATTCCGGGATATCGTGCGTTTTTCCTGCGGGTGTAATATGGTAGCGGATTTTGAATTAAAGAAGCTGGTAAAGCCATTGCAGGACTGGTTTGATGGGCATGCCCGCGTACTCCCATGGAGAGATGATCCGAAGGCATATAAAGTATGGATTTCTGAGATCATGTTACAGCAGACAAGGGTAGAAGCCGTTAAACCTTACTTTGCACGGTTTATGGAGGCGCTTCCCGATGTGGAGGCGCTTGCCGCGTGTCCGGAGGATCGTTATCTGAAACTGTGGGAAGGACTTGGTTACTACAACCGTGTCCGGAATCTGCATGCCGCAGCGGAACAGATTATGGAGCAGTATGGCGGGACAATTCCGGATACGGTGGAAGAACTGCTTCGCCTGAAAGGCATCGGAAGCTATACGGCAGGAGCGATCGCTTCGATTGCCTATAACCGGCCGGTTCCGGCGGTGGACGGGAATGTGCTGCGGGTGATTTCCCGTGTGTGCGCAGATGATTCGGATATCATGAAGCAGTCGGTCCGCAGTGCGATGGAGCGCAGCCTGCAGGCGATGATGGAAACGGAAGTAACGAATGGTCTGATTCCGCGCAAATTTAACCAGGCACTGATGGAGTTAGGCGCAATGGTGTGTGTGCCGAATGGGGCACCGCATTGTCCGGAATGTCCATGGTATGGATTCTGTGAGGCACGTCTGCAGGATAAAATTGACACGATTCCGGTGAAAACCAGGGCAAAAGCGCGCAGAATCGAGGAGCGCACGGTGTTTGTCATCCGGGACGGAGAACATGTGGCATTGCGCAAGCGGCCGGCGAAGGGGCTTTTAGCAGGCCTGTATGAACTTCCGAATGTTTCGGGTATCTTAGAGCAGCAGGAGGCTTTGGAATATGTGAAAAACCAGGGGTTTTCACCGATACGGATACAGGCACTTGCACCGGCCAGACACATTTTTTCCCATGTGGAGTGGCATATGCATGCCTATGTGGTTCTCGTAGAAGAAACTACGGCACCAAAAGAAAATATTTTATTTACTGAGGCACAGAAAGCAGTGGAAAACTATGCAGTTCCCAGTGCTTTTTCCGCGTATTGGAATGCCATTAAGATGGAAATCAAAGAGTAAGCAAAAGAGCTGTCCGGACAGGACAGCTTTTCTTATGTGTTATGAGAAAAAATTAATCTCTAAAAAAGGGAGGACCTCGCGCCTTGCGGTGCGAGGATTATGAAAAAGAAAAAGTTTATTTCTTAGGTATGACTAAAGTATAGTTTGCAATTATGACGCCGGTGTGTGGAGTTTATGAGAGATTTGTAAATAAATTATGAACAAAAATAACAATGGAAAAAGATTAAGCAAATGTTAAGATAATATCTCTCGACTGTTTATAAATTCTCATTTATAATAGGTCTATCAATTATTTTTTCAGCAGGTTTGTACGAAGGGAAAACATATGAAATTATTAACATTTACAATACCGTGTTACAATTCACAGGATTATATGCGTCACTGCATTGAATCGATTCTTCCGGGAGGGGAAGATGTGGAGATTTTGATTGTGGATGACGGATCAAAGGATGATACCGCTGCGATTGCAGATGAATATGCCGAAAAATATCCAACGATTGTAAAAGCAATTCATCAGGAGAACGGGGGACATGGAGAAGCTGTGAATGCGGGAATCCGCAATGCAACCGGTTTATATTTTAAGGTAGTGGACAGTGATGACTGGGTAGACTGGAACGCTTATCAGGCGATTCTTGCAAAGCTTAGGGAGATTGCAGGGGGAAGTGTGGCACTTGATATGCTTCTGGCAAATTATGTATATGAGAAGGAAGGGGCAAAACACAAGCGGGTCATGCGTCAGACCGGTTTTCCGAAAGATCAGATCTTTACCTGGAGTGATGTGCGGCATTTTTATAAAGGACATTACATACTGATGCATTCCGTGATCTACCGTACAAAACTTCTCCGGGAATGTGGACTTGAACTGCCGAAACATACTTTTTATGTGGATAACATTTATGTATATAAGCCATTGCCGCATGTGCGGACGATGTATTATATGGATGTGGATTTTTACCGTTATTTTATCGGAAGAGAGGATCAGTCCGTCAATGAGAAGGTGATGATCAGCCGGATTGACCAGCAGATCCGTGTGAATAAGATCATGATTGACGATGTGGATCTGAATAAAGTGTCCAATTATAAATGTCGGCATTATATGATAAACTATCTGGAAATTATCACGGTTGTCACGACGGTTATGCTGCTGCGTTCCGGTACAGAAGAAAACCTTGAGAAAAAGCGTGAATTGTGGCGATATATCAAAAACAAGGATATAGGCCTGTTTCACCGCCTGCGCAGAGGCATTATGGGACAGACCATGAATCTGCCGGGAAGAAGCGGAAGAAAAATTTCGGTTGCGGCATATCGTCTGTCGCAAAAAGTGGTTGGATTTAATTAAAAAAGTTTACTGTCTTGTCACCTGTAAAGATATGTGCTATACTGCATGTCAAACACTATTGAAATATACATACAGAAGGTGGCAAAAATGAAAACAGATATTCTGATCGTGGGAAGTGGATGTTCCGGTTTATACTGTGCATTAAATCTTCCGCGGGAGAAACAGATTACAATTATTACAAAGTCAGATGTTAAGAGCAGTGATTCTTACCTTGCACAGGGAGGAATCTGTATGCTTAAGGATGACAGTGATTATGACAGTTATTTTGAGGATACGATGAAAGCGGGACATTATGAAAATGACCGGGAATCCGTATCGATTATGATCCGTTCGTCACAGGATGTGATTCATGACCTGATCGGATTTGGCGTGGATTTTGCCCATGACGAGAATGGCAATCTTGCATTTACCAGAGAGGGAGCACATTCGGACAAGCGTATCCTTTTTCATGAGGATATTACAGGAGAAGAAATTACAAGCAAGTTGCTTGCAGCTGCCCGCAAGTGTCCGAATATTACCATATTGGAAAATACCAGGATGGTAGATATTGTGACGAAGGATAACTGTTGTTACGGAGCCGTAATCCGCAGGGAGGACGGTACAATTGAAACGGTGGAAGCGGAGCATACCGTCTGGGCATGTGGAGGAATCGGAGGATTATATCGTCATTCGACCAATTTCCGTCATCTGACCGGAGATGCCCTTGCACTTTCCATCAAACATGGAATCCGTTTGAAAGATGTGAATTATGTACAGATTCATCCGACCACATTCTATTCGCCGGACGAAGAGGAACGCAGTTTTCTGATTTCGGAATCTGTCCGCGGAGAAGGGGCAAAGCTTTATGACAAGAATAAGAAACGGTTTGTCAATGAGCTGCTGCCGCGTGATCTGCTGGCAGAAGAAATTTATAAGCAGATGGCAAAAGATGGAACAGATCATGTATGGGAAGATCTGCGTACCATTCCAAGAGAAGAATTGATGGAACATTTCCCGAATATTGTGGAACATTGCCGTGAAATGGGGTATGATGTAACCAAAGAATGCATTCCTGTGGTACCGGCACAGCATTATTTCATGGGTGGGGTATGGGTAGATCACGAAAGCCATACGTCCATGGAACGTCTGTATGCTGTGGGAGAGACGGCATGTAACGGAGTACACGGAAAAAACCGTCTGGCAAGTAATTCTCTGCTGGAAAGCCTTGTATTTGCAAAACGGGCGGCAAAGCAGATGAGTGAGCAGAAGGAAAAGATTTCCACAGCACCGGAACTGTTTGCGGCAATTGACCGGAGTATCTATGCGGATGCCGCAGCACTGGCGAGCCGGTATCATGAATATGTACGGGAAGCGATTATCGCGGCAGATGCAAAGATGCAGCAGGTACAGGATGCAAGGACAAAAGCAACGGTTGCATTTCGCAAGCAGTGTGCACAGGTCGGATAAAATAAAATAAGAAAATCAGGAGAGAGAGATGTACGATCAGGTAACTTTAAAATTAAATGTAGATCCATGGATTATTAGTGCTTTAAAAGAAGATATCACAAGTGAGGATGTCTCCACAAACAGTGTCATGCCTCATCCACAGGCAGGAGAAGTGGATCTTATCTGCAAAGAAGATGGCATTATATGCGGGCTGCAGGTATTCGAGAGAGTGTTTACCCTTCTTGATGAAAAGACAACCGTTGAATTTTTGGTGCAGGATGGAGCAGAAGTTCATAAGGGACAGCTTATGGCAAAAGTGCATGGCGATATCCGGACCCTTTTATGCGGAGAGCGTACCGCACTGAATTATCTGCAGCGTATGAGCGGAATTGCAACCTACACACATTCCGTGGCAGAATTATTAAAAGGAACCGGAATCAAACTTCTGGATACCAGAAAGACAACACCAAACAATCGTATTTTTGAAAAATATGCAGTAAGAATCGGTGGTGGAAATAACCACAGATATAATCTTTCCGACGGGGTATTGCTGAAAGATAATCATATCGGAGCTGCAGGCGGAGTAAAAGAAGCGATTGCTGCTGCAAAGGAGTATGCACCGTTTGTCCGTAAGATTGAGGTAGAAGTAGAAAATCTGGATATGGTAAAGGAAGCTGTGGAGGCAGGTGCGGATATTATCATGCTGGATAATATGGACACCGATGCGCTGAAAGAAGCCATCGCCTATATTGACGGACGGGCAGAGATTGAAGTTTCCGGAAACGTGACGAAAGAAAATATTGCAAGACTGACCGGGCTTGGCGTAGATTATGTTTCCAGCGGAGCACTGACACATTCGGCTCCGATTCTGGATATTTCTTTGAAAAATCTGCATCCGGTAGAAAATTAAAGAAGGTGGGATTCCAGAAATGAGCGGGGAAGAAAGGCGTGGAAAAATTATACAGGCACTAAAAAACAGTGACAAAGCAGTTTCTGCCACGACACTGGCAAAAGAATTTGACGTGAGCAGACAGGTCATTGTGCAGGATGTTGCACTTCTTCGGGCAAATGGAAAAAATATATTTTCGACCAACCGGGGGTATCTGATACAGGAAGATGAGGAGACAACCCGTGTATTTAAGGTACAGCATGAAGATGATGAGGTTGAAAAAGAGCTGACAACGATTGTGGATCTCGGAGGAACCGTTGAGGATGTATTTGTATATCATAAGGTATACGGAGTGCTTCGGGCAGAGATGAATATCAAATCCCGTATGGATATCCGCAATTATATGGAGGAGATCCGTTCCGGGAAATCCAGTCTGCTGAAAAATGTTACTTCCGGATATCATTATCATACGGTCCGGGCGGAACGCGTGGAAATTCTGGATATGATTCAGGAGGAATTGCAGAAGAAGGGGCTCCTTGCAAAACTACAGGACTATGAACCTGTTGATTTTTGGGGACAGAATAATTATAATGAGTAAATGACTACTATTGTGATTATTGATAAGAAGTCAGAGAAAGAATAAAAAGGAGAAGGATGGAATGAGCGACGAGTTTACAACAAACGAAAACGGTTCAAAAACACCGGAGGAAACAAACTTTCAGGATTATACGGCACCGGAAAATGAGATCGTACAGAATGAAACATCACAGATGACGCAGGAACAGCCGGAGACTTCTTATGGAGCAACATCGGCAGAGGAAAATCCGCAGCCGGACAATACGGCATATGCGTATGGACAGACTGCGTACCAGCAGGCATATCAGAGTGAACAGTCACAGCCGAATGCATATCAGCAGGCATATTACGGACAGACACAGGCAAAGGGAACAGGAACCGGATTTGGAATTGCCTCACTGGTTCTTGGAATTTTATCTGTTTTTACATTTGCATGCTGCATTAATTATATTCTGGCAGTGCTTGCGATTATTTTCGGTATTGTGCAGATGGTAAAGAACGAGAAAAAGGGGCTGGCGATCGGTGGAATTATTACAGCAGTGATTTCAATTGTTCTTGGGATTGCCGTTTCGCTTTATGCTGTGAATATTGCGGAAAAAATGCAGGACCCGGACAGTCCGTTTTATCAGTATTTTGAAGAGTATGAGCAGAAACTGGAAGAAGGAAAGAGTTCTTTCTAGCCGGGAGTTATAAAAAAGGAGAACCTGTTTTACAGGTTCTCCTTTATTCGTATATCGATGTCTGTGTAGTGGAATTCTTCGCAGGAGATGCCCTCAATCAGATAACGGGAGAGCAATTCTACCGGAAGGTATCCCTGCTTGTATGGCTGCTGGCAGATGGTAGCAGTGATAATGCCATCATCGAGCAGTTTTTTTGTGGAAGGAACACAGTCGTAAGTAAAGATACGCATGGTATCGATCCGGCCGCTTTCGACTGCGGCACGGCATCCGCCTGCTACACCGCCGGCTGCAAAATACAGCACATTGATTTCGGGGTGTGAAGCCAGCATTTCTTTGACTTTTTCATAACTTTCATTATCATCATCATGATTTTCTATTGTTTCCACGATATGAATACGTTCGCCCTTTTCGGAAAGCGTTGAAGTGAAACCCTCGATACGATCGGAGTGACAGAGTACATGTGACGAACCGGTTACAATACCAATATGAATTTCCCCGAATGTCATCAGAGAAACCAGTCCGGCAGCAGTCTGTCCGGACAGGCGGTAATTACTTCCGACATATGCGATCCTGCGGGACAGAATATCGGTGTTTACGGTAATGACCGGAATGTTCATTTCTGTGAGGCGGTCGATTTCCGCGGCAATATATAAAGAATTGAATGGTGCGATAACTAATCCGTTGATGCCTTCCGCAAGCAGTGCTTCCATGGTATTAAATTGTTCGGTCTCATCAAATGGAACCTGACGGATAAGAACGGTGAAATTATAGGCAGATAATTCTTTTGCTTTGGCATTTACGCCTTCAAGGACTTCACTGAAAAAAGGATTGGAATCGGGAAATAAAATAACACCGATTTTCAGATTCTTTTTCTGTGCAGCAAGCATCAGTCCTGCTTTGTTGGGTTTATAGTTTAATTTTTCTGCAATTTCACGTACACGGGCTGCAGTATTGGCATTGACGGAACCGCGGTTGTTCAGTACACGGTCAACCGTACCGCGTGAAACACCTGCCAGTTCAGCAATCTGTTTTATAGTGGCCATGTCGTTCCCCCTTGTTGAATTTTTCCTGAATAACTCTTAACAAGGGTAGCATTGATAAGGTAAAATGTCAATTGAAATACAGAAAATGTGTGCGTGCACGACAAGAGCGGGGAAAGTTACTGTACGCTTTCCACAAAATAAGCGCAACCGGTTTGGAAGAAATCACGAAAAAGAAAAAAAATTTCGGAAAACAGTTGAAAATATCAGCGCATCGTTGTAGGATATGAGTAGAAACGTGCACGAGCACAAAATTAACATTTCAGAATTGAGGGTTATCATGAATTACATAGGAATTGATCTGGGAACTTCTGCTGTTAAACTTCTTTTGATGGAGGGCAGTGGAAAAATTTTAAAGATCGTCAGTCGTGAATATCCAATCTGTTTCCCAAAACCGGGATGGTCGGAGCAGAATCCGTATGACTGGTTTACACAGTCAATGGATGGACTGAAGGAATTGCTGGATGGTACAGACAGGAGTCTGGTAGCCGGCATCAGCTTTGGCGGACAGATGCATGGACTTGTAGCACTGGACGATAAGGATGAAGTGATTCGTCCGGCAATTCTCTGGAACGACGGAAGGACGACAAAAGAGTGCGATTATTTAAATCAGGTAATTGGGAAGGAACGTCTTTCTGCATACACAGCCAATATTTCATTTACCGGATTTACTGCGCCGAAAGTACTCTGGATGAAAAACAATGAACCGGAGAATTTTGCAAAGATTCATAAAATTATGCTGCCAAAGGATTATTTGGCATTTCGCCTGAGCGGCAATTACAGTACGGATGTATCGGATGCGTCCGGAACACTGTTCTTTGATGTAAAGAATCGCTGCTGGTCAGAAGAAATGTGTGAGATCTGCAGTATTAAAACAAGCTGGCTTCCAAAAGTATACGAAAGTTATGAGGAAGTTGGAACGCTGCTTCCGGAACTGGCGAAGGAACTCGGCGTATCGGATCAGGTAAAAATTGTAGCCGGAGCCGGAGACAATGCGGCAGCAGCTGTGGGAACCGGAACCGTTGGAGATGGTGCATGTAACATTTCTTTGGGAACGAGCGGAACCGTATTTATTTCTTCCGATAAATTCGGAGTGGACGAAAATAATGCACTGCATTCGTTCGACCATGCGGATGGAAGTTATCATCTGATGGGCTGCATGCTTTCCGCAGCATCCTGTAATAAATGGTGGATGGATGATATTATCGGCACAAAGGATTATGGCGCAGAACAGGAAAATATTACGAAGCTTGGAGAAAACCATGTATTTTTCCTTCCATATCTGATGGGGGAGCGGTCTCCGCACAATGATCCGAATGCAAGAGGTACTTTTATCGGTCTGACCATGGATACTACCAGAGCGGATATGACACAGGCGGTACTCGAAGGTGTGGCATTTGCCTTAAGAGATTCTTTTGAGGTGGCACGTTCACTCGGCATTCATATTGCCCGTACCCGTATTTGCGGTGGAGGAGCAAAGAGTCCGCTGTGGAAAAAGATTGTGGCAAATGTGCTCAATATTCCGGTAGATATTCCGGAAAATGAACAGGGACCGTCAATGGGTGGCGCAATGCTTGCAGCAGTAGCTTGTGGAGAATACCCGACCGTCCGCGATGCAGCAGAGGCAATTGTAAAACTGACCGATACGGTAGAACCGGAACCGGAGCTTGCAGCAAAATATGAAGAGCGTTATCAGAAGTTCCGTAAGATTTATCCGGCATGCAGGGATCTGTTTTTGGAACTTGCAAAATAAAATCATATCATCGTATCTAACAAAAAATTAAAATGATTACATACAACAAGGAGGCAAAATCATGATTAATATTCCAGAAGTAAAAGTAGGTATCGTTGCAGTCAGCCGTGACTGTTTCCCGGAGTCTCTTTCCGTAAACCGCAGAAAGGCGCTGATCAAAGCATATACAGACAAGTATGATGCAAAGGATATTTATGAGTGTCCGGTCTGCATCGTAGAGAGTGAAATTCATATGAAGCAGGCGCTGGCAGATATTAAAGCAGCAGGATGCAATGCGCTGTGTGTATACCTTGGAAACTTCGGACCGGAAATTTCCGAGACCATGCTTGCAAAATATTTTGATGGACCAAAGATGTTTGTTGCTGCAGCAGAAGAGTCCCAGAACGATCTGGTTCAGGGACGTGGAGATGCATACTGCGGTATGTTAAATGCAAGTTACAACTTAAAACTTCGCAATGTCGGTGCTTACATTCCGGAATATCCGGTTGGAGATGCAGAGGATTGCGCAGATATGATTCACGACTTTTTACCGATTGCAAGAGCAGTAGAAGGACTTGCAAACTTAAAAATCATTTCCTTTGGACCAAGACCAATGAATTTCCTTGCATGCAATGCTCCAATCCAGCAGCTTTATAATCTGGGTGTGGAAATTGAGGAAAATTCAGAGCTGGATCTGTTTGAGGCATTCAACAACCACGCAGGAGATCAGCGTATTCCGGAGGTTGTTGCAGATATGAAAGCAGAACTCGGTGAGGGAAACAAAAAGCCGGAGATTTTAGAGAAACTTGCACAGTATGAACTGACACTGCTTGACTGGATTGAGGCGCACAAAGGTTCCCGCAAATATGTTGCAATTGCAGGAAAATGCTGGCCGGCATTTCAGACACAGTTTGGATTTGTTCCGTGCTATGTCAACAGCCGTCTGACCGGAAGAGGCATTCCGGTATCCTGCGAGGTAGATATTTACGGCGCACTGAGTGAGTTTATCGGCACCTGCGTGAGCGAGGATGCTGTCACACTGCTCGACATCAATAACTCCGTTCCGAAGGATATGTACAAAGAGTCGATCGAGGGCAAGTTTGACTATACACATAAAGATACATTTATGGGATTCCATTGTGGCAATACCTGTTCAAAGAAGCTGGCATCCTGTGAGATGAAAAACCAGATGATCATGGCAAGAAGCCTTCCTGTCGAAGTAACAAACGGTACCCTTGAGGGAGATATTGCACCGGGCGATATCACATTCTACCGCCTGCAGTCCACTTCCGACAATAAGCTGCGCGCGTATGTGGCACAGGGAGAAGTCCTTCCGGTTGCAACCCGTTCGTTCGGAAGCATTGGCGTATTTGCCATTCATGAGATGGGACGTTTCTACCGTCACGTTCTGATCGAGAAGAATTATCCGCATCACGGAGCGGTTGCATTCGGACATTACGGAAAGGCTCTGTTTGAGGTATTTAAGTATATTGGGGTTCCGATGGAGGACATCAATTACAACCAGCCGGCATCTCTGCCTTATCCGACGGAGAATCCGTTCGCATAAAGAAAAATAATATGGGAATAAGCACCAGCTTGGACCTGTAGATGTCTGCAGGTTAAGCTGGTGCTTTTTAAATGGGAGTTTCATCCCAAAGATACCCAGTGAAACAGGAAAACTAAAATCATTTGGCAGGTAATTCATCCGGCAGCAATACAGAAAATGACAACAGTACAAAGTAAAAATTCAGATTTTCAAAAAAAGAAAAAGTATGGTATTATAAAACCGGCATCACGGATGCCGGTTCTATAATAAAAATCTGAGGTGATTGTACAATGAAACAGGAAAATTATATACGTGGCATGATAATGATCATTTTGTCGGCATTCTTTTTTGCGTGTATGAATGTGAGTGTGCGGCTGGCGGGAGATCTGTCGTCCGTACAGAAAAGTTTTTTTCGGAATCTGGTAGCTGCATTTTTTGCGGCAATTATTCTTATCAAAAATCATACAGCACCTAAGGTGGAAAAAACACAGTGGGGTTCACTGTTTTTACGCTGTGCATTTGGGACACTTGGAATTCTTTGTAATTTCTATGCGATTGATCACCTGCTGGTGGCAGATGCTTCTATTTTAAATAAATTATCTCCCTTTTTTGCAATTATTTTTTCCTTCCTGTTATTAAAAGAAAAGATAAAACCAGCTCAGGCAATGTGCGTTATACTGGCATTTGTCGGCTGTTTGTTTGTGGTAAAACCGGGGTTTGAAAATGTACATCTGATCCCTGCGCTTATTGGCGTATGCGGAGGACTGGGTGCAGGAATCGCATATACAATGGTGCGGAAGATGGGTACACACGGAGTAAAGGGACCGGTCATTGTGTTTTATTTTTCCTGCTTTTCCTGTATTATTGTGATACCGTGGATCGTATTTCATTATCAGCCGATGTCACTGCGGCAGTTGTTGACGCTGCTTCTTGCGGGACTTTTTGCAGCGGGAGGACAGTTTACGATCACCGCAGCATATACCTATGCACCCGCCGGAAAAATTTCTATTTTTGATTATTCACAGATTATTTTTGCAACATTACTTGGATTTCTTTTATTCGCGGAGATTCCGGATCGATACAGTCTGATAGGATATGGATTGATCATTCTGGCTTCACTGGGAAATTTTCTGTATAACTGGAAACACAAAGATTAAAGGAGTATTCACATGTCGATTATTTCATTTCGGTGTCATACAACCATTCATCTGGCACCATTGGTAAATCAGGAAACCATTCATCAGGATATGGATAGGGGACAGCAGCTTATGTCAAGGATCAATCAGGGAATCCTTAGGGAGATAAAGCCCAAAAACCCACTGGTTGAATGGTATTACTGGAAGGACAAACACACAGTTTCGGATGTCACAGAGCATAGTTTGTTTAAGATGGCGCAGGGGATGCTGTCCCCCGTGGAAAATGATAATTACCGGTTGGAAGAGATCGAAGAATTAAATAATGCATGGGCCGTTTATGATAAAAAACTGAACACATTTTTTGCGTTTGACCCGGCAATTACGACATTGCAAAAAGATGAGAAGCGAAATCGTGTGCTGGTGGTCTGTGAAGACAAGGAACGCGGGCTGATTGATGTTATTGAAGCGGGAGCTCTGCTGCTTGAGTGTCTGCGTGCATTTACAGGGATAGAAGAACTTTGCTTTCTTCCGGTCAACCCGGACTACTATATATGGACAGGAATGGTGACAGGGATTGACGGATTGAAGATGCGCAGTAATGGATATGCCGGTACCTGGCTGCTTCTGCAGAGTGAAAGCCAGGTGAAGAAATTGCGGATGCTTGCAACCATTTACAGTATGGATTACCCGGATCTGGTAGATTCGGTTGAACTGGCACGCAGACTGGCAAAGGAGGAAGCCGCAGGGCAGTGCATCCGAAGCAGGCATGGGATCGTGCTGTTTACGGAAGAGGGACTTGTGTATATGGATGGAACAAATCCGGACAATGACTGGGAACTGAAGTATCCAATTTATGAGAATGACTGTTATTATGAGATGTTGAGATTTGCTTACCGGAAACAGGTATCCGGGGAACTGGAAAATTACTGTGCATGGAAAGCCTGGCTGAACAGGAATTTTACTTGACATCTGAAAGAATCATTACTATACTTAAAACCAAAGGTGAAAAACGAAGACGAAGACAGTAACTGTGATAGGAAAGTCAAAGAGAGTTGGAACAGGTGAGAGCCAATACGAGTAATATGACAGTGAAAATCACTTCCGAGTTGCGGATCGAAATCCCAGGAGAGTAGAGTTCGACGTATTTCCAGCGTTATGGGAACGAAGTATGCAAATCCTTTTTGAATACGGGATTTAAGTACATGGTAATCAGGTGGTATAACGTGACCCCGCGTCCTAATTACTGGACGTGGGGATTTTTTATTTCAGAATCATAAATGCAGGAGGAAAATATGTACAACAAAGTAGATACCAATATGAACTTTGTCGATCGCGAAAAAGAAACGGAAAAATTCTGGCGCGAAAATGATATCTTCAAAAAATCCATGGAGAACCGTAAGGAAGGCGAGACTTACACATTTTATGACGGACCGCCTACGGCAAACGGAAAACCACATATCGGACATGTAGAGACACGTACCATCAAGGATATGATTCCGAGATTCCAGACCATGAAAGGAAAGTACGTTCCACGGAAAGCCGGATGGGATACCCACGGTCTTCCGGTAGAAATCGAAGTGGAGAAACTTCTTGGACTGGATGGAAAGGATCAGATCGAAGCATATGGTCTTGAGCCATTCATCAAAAAGTGTAAAGAATCCGTCTGGAAATACAAGGGTATGTGGGAAGATTTCTCAAATACGGTAGGTTTCTGGGCAGATATGGACAATCCATATGTCACTTATGATGACAATTTCATTGAGTCTGAGTGGTGGGCGTTAAAGGAGATCTGGAACAAAGGTCTTCTCTACAAGGGATTTAAGATTGTGCCGTATTGTCCGCGTTGTGGAACTCCGCTTTCTGCACAGGAGGTGGCACAGGGCTATAAACTGGTAAAAGAAAAATCCGCAGTTGTTCGTTTTAAGGTTGTGGATGAAGATGCTTATTTCCTGGCATGGACGACAACTCCGTGGACACTGCCAAGTAACGTGGCACTTTGTGTAAACCCGAATGATACCTATATCAAGGTAAAAGCAGTAGATGGTTATACGTATTATCTGGCAGAGGCACTGGCAGACAAGGTGCTTTCTCCACTTCTTTCCAAAGAGGATAAAGAGGCAGGAAAGAAAGCCTACGAAGTGCTTGAAACCTACAAGGGACAGGATCTTGAACGTAAAGAATATGAGCCTCTTTATGCCTGTGCAAAGGAACTGGCAGATAAGCAGGGCAAGAAAGGCTTCTTTGTGACCTGCGATACTTATGTCACGATGTCCGATGGTACTGGAATCGTTCATATCGCACCTGCATTTGGTGAGGATGATGCCAATGTCGGAAGAAACTACGACCTTCCGTTTGTACAGTTCGTAAATGGAAAAGGAGAACTGACTGAGGAGACACCGTTTGCCGGTATGTGGGTAAAGGATGCCGATCCGGAAGTATTAAAGGATTTAAGTGCCAGAAAGCAGCTGTTTGATGCTCCGAAGTTTGAACATGAGTATCCACACTGCTGGAGATGTGACAAGCCTCTGATTTATTATGCAAGAGAGTCCTGGTACATCAAAGAGACTGCAGTAAAGGATGATCTGATCCGCAATAACAACACTGTTAACTGGATTCCGGAATCCATCGGTTCCGGACGTTTCGGAAACTGGCTGGAAAACATTCAGGACTGGGCAATTTCCCGTAACCGTTACTGGGGTACTCCACTTAACATCTGGGAGTGTGCGTGCGGACACAGAGAATGTATCGGAAGCCGCGCTGAATTAGCAGAAAAAGCCGGTGATCCAAAGGCAGCAGAGGTAGAACTTCACAGACCATATATTGATGCGGTGACGATCAAGTGTCCGGAGTGTGGCAAGGATATGCACCGTGTACCGGAAGTATTGGATTGCTGGTTTGATTCCGGAGCTATGCCGTTTGCACAGCATCACTATCCATTTGAAAATAAAGAAGTATTTGAGCAGCAGTTCCCGGCCAAATTTATCTCAGAGGCAGTTGATCAGACCAGAGGATGGTTCCATTCTCTTATGGCAGAATCGACACTGCTTTTCAACAAAGCACCTTATGAGAACGTCATCGTGCTCGGACATGTACAGGATGAAAACGGACAGAAGATGTCCAAGTCCAAGGGAAATGCCGTAGATCCGTTTGATGCCCTGCAGACATACGGCGCAGACGCTATCCGCTGGTATTTCTATACGGCATCCGCACCATGGATTCCAAAGAGATTCTCCGGCAAGCTTGTGCTTGAGGGCCAGCGTAAGTTTATGGGAACGCTCTGGAATACCTATGCGTTCTTCGTACTTTATGCAAATATTGACCAGTTTGACGCTACAAAATACAAGCTGGAGTATGACAAATTATCGGTTATGGATAAGTGGCTGCTTTCTAAGCTCAATTCTGCAGTAGCTGGTGTGGATGAAAGTCTTTCTAATTATAAGATTCCGGAAGCTGCAAAATATCTGCAGGAGTTTGTCGATGATATGAGTAACTGGTATGTCCGCCGCTCCCGTGAGCGTTTCTGGGCAAAAGGCATGGAGCAGGATAAGATCAATGCTTATATGACATTGTATACCGCACTTGTTACAATCAGCAAAGCGGCAGCACCGATGATTCCATTTATGACAGAAGATATTTATCGCAATCTGGTATGCTCCATCGATCCGTCAGCACCGGAAAGTATTCATCTGTGTGACTTCCCGGTTGTGGATGAAAAGCTGATCGACAAAGATCTCGAAACCGCAATGGATGAGGTATTAAAGATCGTTGTTATGGGACGTGCGTGCCGTAACAGTGCCAATATCAAGAACCGTCAGCCGATCGGACAGATGTATATCAAGGCACCGGAAGCACTGGGTGATTTTTATAAAGAGATTATTGCCGATGAGTTGAATGTCAAAAATGTGGCATTTACCGATGATGTTTCTTCTTATACAGATTATCAGTTCAAGCCGCAGCTTCGTACGGTTGGTCCGAAATATGGTAAGTATTTAAAACAGATTCAGGCTGCCCTGTCAGAACTTGACGGAAATGCTGCAATGAAAGAATTAAAAGAGAACGGATGTCTGAAACTTGACAGTGTAAGTTCCGAGGTTGTATTATTGGAGGAGGATCTTCTGATTACCATGACACAGGCCGAAGGCTTTGTGACCGAGGGGGATAACAATGTGACAGTTGTTATGGATATAAGACTGACACCGGAATTGATCGAAGAAGGTTTTGTACGTGAACTGATCAGTAAGATTCAGACCATGCGTAAAGAGGCTGGTTTTGAAGTTATGGATCATATTGCTGTTTCCTATACAGCAGACGAGAAGGTAACTGGTATTTTCAATAAATACGGAGAAAAGATCCAGACAGAGGTACTTGCAAATGCTATCACTGCAGGCACACTTGCCGGATATCAGAAAGAATGGAGCATTAACGGTGAGAAGGTTACGCTGGCAGTGGAAAAACAATAGTGTCACGCAAACCAAGCACAGAGGAGGACTTTTGATGCGAGACAAAGTGTTTAGTAAAAAGGAGTTTATTGCTTCCGTGACAGAAAATGTCAAGACGATGTATCGTAAGACATTGAAAGAAGCGACACAGCAGGAGATTTATCAGGCTGTTTCACTGGCTGTCAAGGATGTTGTCATGGATGAATGGATGGCAACACAGCAGGTCATTGAAAAAGATGACCCTAAGATATTGTATTATATGTCCATGGAGTTTCTGATGGGCAGGGCACTGGGGAATAATCTGATTAATCTGGGGGCTTATGGGGAAGTAAAAGAAGCACTTGAAGAGATTGGACTGGATTTGAGTGTCATTGAAGACCAGGAGCCGGATCCGGCTCTTGGAAATGGTGGACTTGGCCGGCTGGCAGCATGTTTTATGGATTCTCTTGCTACTCTGGGCTATGCCGCATATGGATGTGGAATCCGTTACCGCTACGGTATGTTCAAGCAGCAGATTATTGATGGATTTCAGGTCGAAGTACCGGATAACTGGTTAAAGGATGGATATCCGTTTGAACTTCGCAGACCGGAATACTGCTACGAGATCAAGTTTGGTGGTCATGTGGAAGAAACCGCAGGGGAGGACGGAAATCTGCACTTTGAGCAGGTAGGGTATCAGTCTGTTCTTGCAATTCCTTATGATATGCCGATCGTTGGCTACGGCAACCATGTGGTAGATTCCCTGATGATCTGGGATGCACAGCCGAAGGAAGAGTTTTCACTGGATTCCTTTGACCGTGGAGATTACGATCAGGCAGTGGAGCAGGAAAATCTTGCCCGCAACCTGGTAGAGGTGCTGTATCCGAACGACAATCACGTAAAAGGAAAGGAACTGCGCTTAAAACAGCAGTATTTCTTTGTTTCCGCAAGTATCCAGCGTGCGCTGGAGCGTTTTAAGAAACATCACAATGATCTGCATGATCTGCCAAAGAAGGTAACGTTCCAGATGAATGATACCCATCCGACGGTTGCTGTTGCAGAACTGATGCGAATCCTTCTGGATGAGGAAGGCATGTCATGGGATGAGGCATGGGAGATCACAACACACTGTGTAGCTTATACCAACCATACCATCATGGCAGAGGCACTTGAAAAGTGGCCGATCGACATCTTCCAGAGACTGCTTCCGCGTGTATATCAGATCGTGGATGAGATCAACCGCCGTTTTGTAGAAGAGATCCGTGCAAAATATCCGGATAATGAGGAGAAGGTGCGCAAGATGGCAATTCTCTACGACGGACAGGTGAAGATGGCAAATCTTGCAATTGTTGCCGGATATTCTGTCAACGGTGTGGCAAGACTGCATACAGAGATTCTTGAGAAGCAGGAACTTCGTGATTTCTATGAACTGTTTCCGGAGAAATTTAACAATAAAACCAACGGTATCACACAGAGACGTTTCCTTGCACATGGAAATCCACTGCTTGCAGACTGGGTAACAAAGCATGTCGGAAAAGACTGGATCACAAGTCTTGCGAAGGTCGAGGATCTGACAAAATATGCAACCGATCCGAAAGCACAGCAGGAATTTCTGGAGATCAAAAAGCAGAATAAGATCCGTCTGGCAAAATATATCAAGGAGCACAATGGTATCGAAGTCGATCCGAATTCTATCTTTGATGTACAGGTTAAGAGACTGCATGAGTATAAGAGACAGCTTATGAATATCCTGCATGTGATGTATCTGTACAACCAGATCAAGGAAAATCCGGGCATGGATTTCTATCCGAGAACTTTTATCTTCGGAGCAAAGGCTGCAGCCGGATATCGTACGGCAAAGAAGACCATCAAGCTGATTAACACTGTTGCGGATGTAATCAATAATGATCCATCCATCAACGGAAAGATCAAGGTTGTGTTCATTGAGGACTACCGTGTATCCATTGCAGAGTGGATTTTTGCGGCAGCAGATGTCAGCGAACAGATTTCCACAGCAAGTAAAGAGGCATCCGGAACCGGAAATATGAAGTTTATGTTAAACGGTGCGATCACATTGGGAACCATGGATGGCGCAAATGTTGAGATGTACGAGGAAGTTGGCGCAGACAATATCTTTATCTTTGGTATGAGCGCAGACGAAGTCATTGCACATGAGCAGCATCATGATTACAATCCATATGATATTTACAATAATGATGAGGATATCAAGAAGGTTGTCAACCAGCTGGTAGATGGAACGTATTCTCATAATGACCGTGAGTTGTTCCGCGAGCTGTACAACTCACTGCTCAATCCACAGCAGGGACAGGTAGCAGACCGCTACTTTATCCTTGCAGATTTCCGTGCATATGCAAATGCACAGAAGAAGATCGGTGCTTATTACACCAACAAGAGCGCGTGGGCAAAGTCTGCAATTTTAAATATTGCGCACAGTGGTAAATTCTCTTCTGACAGAACCATTCAGGAATATGTGAATGATATCTGGAAACTTGATAAGATTGAAGTGAATACGGAAGGCTGCTAATCGCTTGGATTGCAGTGGCAGAAAAGGCGGGAAACCCGATGGGGATCCCGCCTTTTTTAGTCTGCGAATCTTTCATATGGAAGATAGATATACAATAGGAAAATAGAATTAAAAACAGATAGCGAATGACAAATATCCGCTATCTGTCTTCTTTCAGGAAAGAAATGTATGCAGTTCCTTCAGACGTGCATTAAAATCAGAAATCCCCAGATCATACAATTCCTGTTCCAACTTTTCATCGCGTGCGTAAGTACTCATTTTTAACTCTTTCGAAGGAGCAAAGACGAGGGCTTCCCCGGCGGTTTCGTGTTTTTTAACATCGGCAATATTCTGGCGGTACATCAGATGCCGGTTGTCGAGGGCTTTTATGGTCTGTGGATATTTGCGCAGGGCATGCCGGTAAATGTGCCGGAAGCCTTCCGGCTGTTTTACAAAGCTGCGCGGTTTGCTCAAGATCACGACTACACGGTCGCATCCTTTTGCAAATGCGCGCATAATCGGAACAGAATCGGATAATCCGCCATCAAAATATGTCTGATCCTTAAAAGAAATCGGACGACACATCACAGGCAGGGCACAGCTTGCCATAATGGCACGGTAGTCATCCTGTTTCATATCGTCTTTGGTAAAATAAACGGGCTTTCCAGTTGCGGCATCTGTTGCCACGAGTTCAAACTCGGCGGGATTTGCCATGATGGCTGGATAGTCGATCGGGTCGGCTCCGTCAGAATTGGTCAGTGTCTGATAAATATATTGAAGACCGAAAAACTGTCCGGTGCGCAGCAGATTTTTGACACCCATATAACCGGGCTCATGCAGATGGTCTACGTAAAATCGAAGGTTTCGTCCGCGCTGTCCGGCAAGATAGCTTGCCACATTTGCAGATCCGGCCGATACGCCGATGCAGTAATCAAATGTAATGTGTTCATCTAAAAAGCGGTCAAGAATGCCTGCGCTGTAGGCGCATTTCATGCCGCCGCCTTCTACTACAAGTCCTGTCTTCATGTCTGGGATACTCCTTTTGCCTGAAATTAGCATTATTGTAGCACTTTTTTTCTTTTTGTCAAATTTTTAACAATATGTGTTTGTTTTTCTGCAACCGTTTAAGTGGTGCCGGGACATTTGAAAAAAGTGATTGGCTGACAATTCCTTAGAATGGGACAGTCCGGAAGGCAGAGATATTGGATTTTTTGATATGAGATATGATTTGACGAATGGGGAGATTGAGGAAGGTATGGGATAATATTTAAAAATAATAATATCCTTTCGTGAAGAAAGTTTCATAAAAGCTAAGAAAGTTTTCAATAAAGTTGTGGAATTTGTTTCTCATGGAAGTTCATCTCCTTTCTGTTTACGCTGTCATTATAAAACACGAAAGGGGATATTACTTGCCAAAATAAAAAAATAACTGGACAAAAATTGCAAAAAGCAGAGATACCGCTTCTCTGCTTTTTGCATTTTTCTTATATGTTTTTACGATATTCAGAAGGTGACAGTCCTTTTGCCTTTTGAAAAATGCGGCTGAAATACAGTGGATTATCATATCCGACAATTTGTGCGATCTCATTGATATTGTATTGTGTATTTTGAAGCAGTGCTTCGGCATTATATATTCTTTTTTGCAGAATGAATTGCTTTGGCGTGATTCCGGCATATAATCTGAAATTACGGATAAACCAACTGGCACTGACATGATTTTGTTCGGCATAGTCATCAATGCTGATTGGTTCATTGTAATGCTCACTGAAATAAGAAATTGCTTTGTCTATTTCCTCAGCAGCATGGGAGTTCACTGTGTTGACAGAAAATTTAAAGTGGCGTTGTAGTTTTATAAAAATTTGTCTTAAATACATTTCAAGCATTTCAGAATAGCTATCCTGACACATTTGTAATTCTTTTATCATGGCACGGAAAAGATACTGATATTCCGAACCGGAACCACATTGGAACACCCTTTTATCATTTGTCAATCCATAGGAACGGAGCAGATTGGTGACATTGTTTCCTGTAAAATGAACCCAGTAAACCTCCGTCTGGTCTTTGGCATAGTATTCATATTTCTGGGGTTCTCTTGGGCGGTATAAAACCATATGACCAGCATGAACAATCGTTTCTTCCTCATCGTTGTCAAAATGAAAATGAGCTTTCCCGGCAGCAATAAAGATCAACTGAAAATCAACTCTGCCACGTGGTCTCCAGGTGGGAAGTTTAGGGTGCGTATATAACTTGTAAGTCCCACACATGGTTACGACAAGTGGCTTGGATTTATCTTTTCTGTCAATTGTTGAGTTATTCAGATATGCATTATTGGTATACATTTGAGACCCCCATATGATAATTGAAAATGTTCATGAAATAATAATCTGAAATACATAAATTTATGTTTGGCTCATGATGCAATTTTATCATTTTATGCATGTCTTGTCTATTTAGATTTTAAACGTTTGAAATAATGGTATTTTTTGTATAAATTAACGTGCTGGAAAATGAAAGTCAATAAAAGTACATGTCAAAAATAACAAAAGAAAGGAATAAAGAAAATGGTTTTTGTTAATTATACTGTTTTGTGCATGTTTTGTGTAATTTATGATATGGTTTTTTGACATCAGTTTTTATATACTATCTATAACAAAGTTGTGGGAACAAAAATAAGGATCATCGAAAGGAGCAGTTTCACATGGAAGAAAAGAAATACCTGAAATGGTATAACAAGGTGGGGTATGGAACCGGAGATCTGGCAGGAAATGTCGTGTATGCATTTCTTTCCTCGTTTGTAATGTTGTATCTGACAAATACGGTAGGGTTAAATCCGGGAGTTGTTGGAACATTGATCATGGTATCAAAATTATTCGACGGTGTCAGTGATATGTTTTTTGGTACATTGATTGACAAAACAAAGAGCAGACTTGGAAAAGCAAGACCGTGGATGCTTTATGCATATATTGGCTGTGCAGTAACGCTTGTGGCGAACTTTGCAATACCGGAAAGTCTTGGAAAAACAGCACAGTATGCATGGTTTTTTATTGCATATACTTTGCTGAATGCAGTATTTTTTACTGCAAACAATATTGCCTATGCATCACTGGTTACGTTTTGTACAAAAAATAGCAAAGAACGGGTAGAAATGGGGTCGTTCCGTTTTATTTTTGCGTTTTTAACAAGTCTGATCATTCAATCTATCACCGTTCAGTTTGTAAGAATGGCAGGCGGTGGAGCTGCTGCATGGAGAACCGTAGCAATCATATACGCAGTAATCGGACTGATTGTAAACACAATTTCCGTATTCTCAATCAAAGAACTTCCGGAGGAAGAATTAAAGGCAGGCAGAGAACAGACAGAAGAAAAATATGGTTTGATTGAAGCCGCAAAACTTTTATTTTCCAATAAATATTATCTTATGATTTGTGTTACTTATATTTGTCAGCAGATCTATACTGCTATGTTAAATATGGGTATTTACTATATGATTTATATTTTGAAAAATGAAAATTTATATTCGGTCTTTTCCTGGGCAATTAATATCCCTGTCATCATTGCAATGTGTATTACACCTATGCTTGTGGAAAAGATGAAGGGATTATATCGAATGAATCTTGCAGGATACATTCTTGGAACAGCCGGACGTGTCGGTGTTATTTTTGCAGGCTATATGGGAAGTGTTCCGCTGATGCTTGCTTTTACCGCAATCGCAGCACTTGGAATGGCACCATGGCAGGGAGATATGGGAGCTGTTGTGGCAAGCTGTTCAGAATACACATACCTGACAAAACATAAACACATTGATGGAACCATGTATTCCTGTACATCCTTTGGAACCAAAATCGGGGGTGGAATCGGAGTTGCCCTCTGCGGATGGCTGCTTGATGCAAGCGGATTTGTCAAGGAAGCGGCCGTGCAGCCTGCATCCTGCATGAATATGCTTCACATTATGTATTTATGGATTCCAATGATCCTGTCATTAGTCATTACATTTATTATGTCAGAAATGAATGTGGAAGCAGCGAACCGGCGACTTAGAGAACAGATGGAGGAGTGTTGACGTGGAATATAGTGGAATGAAAGAAATTGTATGGGGTGTATGGAAAGAGAGGAAAAATATGAACGCTGATATGAAATGGCTGGACAATCCGGAAGTGTTTAAGGTAAATCAATTGGAATCACATAGTGATCATTGTTATTATCTGGATTATTCAGACATGAAAAAAGAAAAAAATCCATTATTACAGTCATTAAATGGTCAATGGGAGTTTGCTTACAGCAAAAATGTGATGGAAAGACCTGTTGATTTTTATAAGGAAACATTTGATGCATCAGGATTTGATAAAATTATGGTTCCAGGACATATCGAACTGGCTGGATATGATAAAATCCGTTACATCAACACGATGTATCCGTGGGAAGGAAAAGAGTACCACAGAGGAGCCTATAGCATGGAGGCAACCGGAGCAGAAGAAGGAATGTTTTCAGAGGCACAGTACAATCCGGTAGGCTCTTATATCAAATACTTTGATTTGGACAGGAGTATGTGTGGAAAAAGAATCCATATCTGCTTCGAAGGTGTAGAAGAAGCTATGTATCTGTGGCTGAATGGTCAGTTTATAGGGTATGCCGAAGACAGCTTTACACCTTCTGAGTTTGATCTGACACCATATATTAAGGAAAAAGGAAATGTACTGGCAGTGCAGGTACATAAGATGAGCACAGCGGCATTTTTGGAGGATCAGGACTTTTTCAGATTTTTTGGAATTTTCAGAAATGTTACGTTGAAGGCATTACCGGATGTTCATCTGGAGGATGTATGGTTTAAACCTGTGTTAAATCAGGATAATGTAAGCGGAAGGGTATCGACTAGCATGAAGGTATCTGCACCTGACAGTCAGCATGTAACTGCATGCTTTATTTTAAAAGACAGGGAAGAAAATGTATTAGTAGAGAAATCCATACAGTTAACGAAAGAAAACGGCCATACGGAAGGCACGATTTGTGTTGATTTGGAAAATGTCAAACTGTGGGATAATCATAATCCATATTTATATCATGCTTATGTTGAGCTTAAAGCAGAGGATGGTTCTCTGGCAGAGGTAATTCCTTATGATATCGGTTTCAGAAGAATAGAGATTATAGATAAAGTGATTTATCTGAATGGAAAACGACTTGTTATCACAGGAGTAAACCGTCATGAATGGAATGCAAAAACAGGAAGATGCATTGGTGTGGAAGATATGAAAGCAGACATATCCTGTATGCTCAGGAACAATATTAATTCTGTTCGTACCTGCCACTATCCTGACCAGATACCATGGTACTATATGTGCGACAATGCAGGTATTTATGTGATGGCAGAAACAAATCTGGAAAGCCATGGTTCATTCCAGAAGCTGGGGGCAATCGAGCCATCGTGTAATGTACCGGGGTCTTTTCCACAGTGGAGAGATGCTGTGCTTGATCGTGCAAAAAACAATTTTGAAACTTTTAAAAATCATACGTCCATCCTTTTCTGGTCATTAGGAAATGAATCCTATGCAGGGGATGACATTGAGGCAATGAATGTTTATTTTGCTGAAAAGCAGGATGGAAGACTGGTTCATTATGAAAGCTCTTATTATAATAGGGCATATGAGGATACTATTTCTGATTTAGAGACAAGAATGTATGCAAAACCGGAGGATGTAGAGGAATACCTGAATAATAGTCCGAAGAAACCATATATTTTATGTGAATTCATGCATGATATGGGAAATTCTATGGGAGGACTTGGTTCTTATATGAAGCTGATTGACAAATATGATAGGTATCATGGCGGATTTATATGGGATTTTATTGATCAGGCAATTATGGTAAAAGATCCGGTGACAGGAAGAGATGTTTTACGCTATGGAGGGGATTTTGATGATAAACCGGCAGACTATGAATTTTCAGCAAATGGAATCGTATTTGCTGACAGGAAAGAGAAACCGGCAATGCAGGAAGTGAGGTATTACTATGGCTTATACAGATAAATTAAGAGTGGTCTATGGTGACTATACACTTGGTGTACATGGTGAAGGATTTGATTATATTTTTTCTTATGCACAAGGCGGACTCGAATCTATCGTGAAAAACGGATATGAGTGGCTGTACCGTTGTCCCAAACCTGCTTTCTGGCGGGCACTGACAGACAACGACAGAGGAAGCAAGTTCCATATTAAAAGCGGAAGCTGGCTTTCAGCAGATATGTTCATTGACTGCAAGGGAATACAGGTCATTATGGATGGAGAGGAGCAGAAACCATATGCACCGGACAATAACAGCTTTGGTGGGGATATTTTTGCTGATGAGATCATAGTAAAATATACTTATGAGACGATATCCAATCCGTCAACAACGGTACTAGTGACATATACGGTTGATGCATCCGGAAAAATCCGTGTGGATGTACATTATAATGGAGCAAAAGGACTTCCTGAGCTTCCGGTGTTTGGAATGCGTTTTATCATGCCGACACTTGCAGATAAATATATCTATAAGGGTTTGTCCGGTGAGACATATCCGGATAGAAAAGCAGGTGCCGAAAAGGGTATTTACGAAGTCACAGATCTGAGCTTAACACCTTACCTTGTTCCACAGGACTGTGGAATGAGAATGGATACAGAGTGGCTCGAAATTAGCAGACATACAAGTCTTGACAATAGTAGAACAGATCATTCGCCACATACACTCCGCATTGAGAAGATGGATCGGGAATTTGCTTTTTCATGCCTTCCTTATACAGCATCTGAAATTGAAAATGCTCTGCATCATGAGGAATTACCACCAGCAAGAAGAACGGTTTTATGTGTATACGGAGCAGTCAGAGGAGTCGGAGGTATCGACAGCTGGGGAACTGATGTGGCAGACGAATATCATGTCAGTGCAGAAGAGGATATCAGATATTCATTCACCATCTGTTAGTCACAATTGAAGTGTAGAACGGTATCGGAAAGCAGATTTAAGAAAAAGAGGGTGGCTCTAAATGCTGTTAGTATACGAAAACAAAGATAAGGGAATATCAGCAGAGTGGAAAAAAACAGTACATATGCCACCCCATTTACATGAAGCAATAGAGGTTGTGTATGTCACAAATGGAAATATTGCACTTGGAGTCGGAATGGAGCTGTATAACATGGACGAAGGTGATTTTGCGATAGTGTTTCCGAATGTAATACACCATTATCAGGTTTTTGACGAAAAAGAAAATAAAGCTATTTTCCTTTATATAGATCCGGCAGTTCTTTCAGGATTTTTGAAAGAATTACAAATATACAGTCCAAAAAATCCGGTGTTAAAAAAAGAAAATGTACATCCGGATGTGGTTCATGCAATAAAATTTTTGATGCAAAATCCAGAGTGTACTCCGATATTGGCACAGGCATATGCACAAATAATTCTTGCATATGTATTCACTGAAATACCGATGATCGATAAAAAATCATTAGGAAGTAATGATTTGATTTACAATTCTGTGGAGTATATAGCAAAAAATTTTAGAGATGAAATCAGTCTTGAAAAGATGGCATTCGATCTGGGGATAAGTAAATACGTGTTGTCGAGAATGTTTGCTAAAACTTTTCATTGTAACTTCAGCAAATATTTAAATGGCGTGCGATTAAATTATGCAGTTGGTGCATTAGAAAATACGCAGGATACGATAACAAACATATGTCTTGAATGTGGTTTTGAAAGTCAAAGGACATTTAACCGGGTTTTTAAAGAGAGGTACAAGATAACGCCAAGAGAATATCGTAAAAGATTAGAGATTGGGCTATAGGACTACGGCAATAACACTTGAAAATAATGAAAAATAGTGTAAAAATAGTGAAAATTTAATGGAAAAACAATATAAAACAACCAACGGTTTCACAAACGCAACTAATTTGAAATTGTTCGTTGCATATAGGATTGCTATAATAAAATCACAAGATCTTGGAAAAACAAAAAATGAAAAGAGGCTGAGATTTTATGAAAACAATTGGCAATAAAATAAAAGAATTACGTCGTTCCAAAGGCATGTCCCAGAAAGATATTGCAGATAAATTAGGAGTTACCAGTCAGGCGGTAAGCAAATGGGAGAATGACGGCTCGCTGCCGGAAATGACAATGCTGCCGGATATTGCGTCCTTATTCGGGATTCAGATTGATGATCTGTTTGAATACTCTACCGAAAAACGTTACGAGAGTATTGAAAAGAAATTGCAATATGGAAGAGTCATGACAAATATGGAATTTGAGAATGAAGAAGCATTCCTGATCCGCGAGGTAGAGGCAGACCCGACGAATTATCATGCAATTTCTCTGCTTGGAGACTTTTACGGACACCGGGCAGAATGTATGTACCAAAAGTCAGTGTATTACGCAAAGCGGGCAATTGATTTACACCCAAACCAGAAGGGCGATATCAACAACATCAATAACGGAAATCATGGAAAACGGTTTGACTGGGATACAGCTAATCATCAGGAGTTGATCAGATATTGGTACAAATTATTAAAGACTGCACCGGAAAATACAAGGGTATATTTTTATCTGCTGGATAACCTGATTGACGATGGACGGATTGAGGAGGCAAAAACTGTTTTAAAAGAATCCTATCAGAAAAATCCAGATGAACTGAATGCTTTTTATGAGGTTTTTATCAAAGAAAAACAGGTGGGATTCGAAGCTGTGAAGGCAGAGTATGAGGCACTGGCGAAAGCAAATGAAAATAGCTGGAGAATTTTATTTTCCATTGCAAATGTATTTTCATACAATGAATACTTTAAAGAGGCAATCCCGATGTGGCAAAAGACATTCGACTGCATGCCAAAACCACGATATACAGATTCATTTGAAGCGATGGCACAGTGCTGTGTCAGAATGGGTGATCACGAGAGTGCAGTAGAATATTATAAGAAAGAACTGGAACTTTTACGTGAGGACTGGGGCTTAAAATACGGTGCTGAGGTAGATGCATTGGAGGAGAAAATCAGGGCACTGCAGTAAGAGGATTTCATCAGGATCACCTTCTAAAAATGTATTATTTTATAGGAATTTTATTTGTTTCTGCTGGTATACTGTGCTACTATTTAGACAGGGAGAGAAGAAATGAGGTCAAATGACAGAAAAACTGAATAGCAGCAATCTCAGACAAAATCCGAGGAATGTTAATGAGCTTGTGAATGAACTCACATTATTTGATGACGATCTGATGAGCCGGGTGTTTGATAAAAACATCAAAGCAACGGAATTGTTGCTCCGTATCATTCTTGGCAAAAAGGTTAAGGTTATCAGCGTGACAGGGCAGAATGAAATGAAAAACCATCAGGTTGGCGGGCGTAATATTACGTTGGATGTGGATGCAATGGATCAAAATGGTGAGGAGATCGACATTGAAGTTCAGGGTAATTCAGAAGGAGCACATGTCAGACGCGCACGTTATCACAGCAGTATGGTTGATTCGAGAATGCTCAAGGAGGGACAGGCATTTAGGGAACTGAAGGATTCCTATGTGATATTTATTTATAAGCATGACAAGTTCCGAAAGGGTTTACCTTTGTATCACGTAGAACGATACGTAGGCGAAACGAATGAACAGTTTCGTGATGGCTCACATATCATTTACGTGAATGGAAATTATAAAGGGAATGATGAGATTGGTCAGTTAATGCAGGATTTTCGGGAGAAAAATCCGGAGTGCATGCACTACACGGAGCTGGCAGAAAGTGTGAAACATTTTAAAGAGAAAGAAGGAGGGCGTGAAGAAATGAGTGAGATTGTAGAGAGATATATTAATGAACGCGTCGAGGAACGTGTCGAAGAACGTGTGAAGGAATGTGTCGAGGAACGTGTGAAGGAATGTGTCGAAGAACGCGTGAAAGAACGTGTAGAAAAAGAAAAGACAATTTCAGTTCAAAATCTCATGAACAACATGAAATGGACGTTAGACCAGGCACTTGACGCACTTGGAATTAAGGGGAAGGAAAGAACACTTATCACCCAGCAGTTACAAAAATAATAAAGCATTAAGTAAGGAGAGGCTTCTGAAAAAGGGAGTCTCTTTTTTATTTGCAAATAAGAGGAAAAATGTAAAGGTCAGGGGGAAAGTAAGAAAATGGTTAGTACCTTATAGGAGAAATGGTGTCAGTGAATCCTGCGATATAGTCTAAAGAAACATTATAAAATTCAGCTATTTTGATTGCTAAATCGAAAGGCAACTCGCGTTTTCCGGTTTCATAATTATGATAGGTGGTACGTTGTATATGAAGCTTCTCGGATAATTCTCTTATTGATAAATCTTTATCTTCTCGTAAATCTCTTAAACGTGGATAATATGCCATTCTGTCCCCTATATCTCATGCTTATATTTATTGACATCTTACAACATATGATGTAAAATAACTGAAAATGTCCAACAAATGATGGACAAGTAATAAGAGAAAGAGGTAAAAAAGATGAAAAGAAAGAATTATATGAAAAAGATCGTGACAGTGCTGGCAGTGGCAACCATGTTGATGAGTTCTTTGTCTGCATGTGGAAAGACAGAGGATACAACTACCGACAAACCAGCGGCAGAAGCATCAGTGGAAACAGAACAGACAAGTGAAGCAGCAGGTACAGAGTCTGTTGCAGAGACAGAGGCGGTTGCTGCGACAGAAGAAAACCCAGAGGGAGAAGATAACCGATTAGAAGAGGGTATGACAAAAGTCTATACATTAATTGATGCTTATAATGATTTATTATCTCAGCACAAATATGCAGAAGATCTTCTCCAGGCAGATGTAGAATCATTAGATAATGCAGAATTTGAAAATTTAGATTTTGTCAATTCTAATGGTGATAAAATCGATACAAAATATGGAGTTTATTGTGTATTAATTAAGTATTATTACGATTATGTAAATAATGGAATTAAATATGGTGATGGATATTCTGATTTTAGCGAATTAGCTGCTCAGCTTCCTGATGAAAAAAGTATTATGGCAAAATATGGTTTTACAGATGAAGGTGAAAATAAAACAAATACAATTATTATGTTTGAGGCTGTTGGTGTTTTACCTTTCTTAGCTTCTTGTGAAGCAGTACATGGTACAGATTTAGTTGAAACAACTGAATATGTTATGGGTGATTATACTTCAGCATATGCTATTCCACTTAATTGTGATGGTAATACAGGATTAACAGCTGTATTTGATGCTGATGGAAATCTTATGAATATTTGTTCATCTGATGACTTTGATCAGTACATTTCATCTTTCCCGAATGGAGCAAGTGAATAAAGAAGCGTATGGACAGATAAGGAAATGGACTAGATACACGAATCAGTTCCATTTCCTTTTATTGTTACGAAAACATATGGAGGATAAAACGATGTGTGAAGCAGGATATGACTTAAAGTTACTTTTGAAAAACGAGGAGAATATCATCACGGAGACCAAATGGGGGAAAAGCGAAGCAGACAGATGTCCATATGCATGGGAAAAACTATATATCCCTTATTTTTTACAAAGCGGGTTTTGGAAAGAAGTTGATTTTTCAAAGGCTGCAAAGCAGGGATATGTGGAGAACGGAGAATGTAAGATATCCGGTGATGTAGTGTTTAACTTTGGAAAGAATAAACGCTATAAAAGAAATCAGAAGTTTGAATATTTTGCGGGGCTGTTGGAACGTAATTTTGCAGAACACAATTATCTGAGATATTTACAGGAATTGGAGGATTGTAATGCGCTGAATTATTCGATATATAATTTGTCATTCATGCCGGTGACAGGTGCTTTAAATAATTTTAAAGGAACGAACCGTCTTATGGATGAGGAGAATGGACAAAAGCTGGACAGGGGTGATAAATTCATATATCGCATAAATGATTTCTATGAGAATAAAAGCATGGAACACATCATTTTTTCTAATACACATGGCAGAAAGAGTAAAACTGCAACGGCAGAAGAAAATACGCAGAAATTAAAAAATGTGCTGCTTACATTTCTGGACAAACTGAATGATGTGAATGGTTACTGTAAATATATGTATCTGATCGATGATAAGAAATACATCAGGAAGTTAGTAGAAGAAGGACAGAAGCCAATTGTGACCGGATGTGATGTTGTCCGATATATGAAACTTGCAGAAGAATATTGGATGATCAAATACAATAAAATAAATGAAATGATGTAGAGTAAAATAAAACAGATCGATTACGCAGGAAGAGACTTCAAAAAACGGAGTCTCTTTTCTTTATAGCATAAAGCGTATTTCAGACCACAAGCCCCGATCTTCCACAAAATTGTTGTCAAAACCGCCACAGAGTTATAATATAGTAAAAAGACGTGCGCAAAGCAGTCCGTGAAAAGAAAAGTAACAGGCAGGTCTGGTTGATGCATAGAAGTGATCGTTACGGAAAATAGAGGAGAAAAAGATGTTATTAGAACCAATTATCACAAGTTTATTAGAGACAGACATGTACAAGTTTTCGATGGGACAGTGTATTTACCATCAGTTTTCAGATTATAAGACAACCTGGTCTTTTAAATGCAGAAACACCGACGTTCACTTTACCCATGAGATGGTGGAGGAGATCAAGGAGCAGATCAAGGCATACTGTGGACTGCGTTTCACAGAAGAGGAGCTGGAATATCTGCATAAGATCAAATGGATGAAGGGAAGCTATGTGGATTTCTTAAGACTGTGGCAGCCTCGATATGAAGATTATGAGATCACGGAGGACGCAGAATGCGGACTGACGATCGAAACATTCGGAACATGGCTGAACACTTCCTTGTATGAGATCCCGACACTTGCCATTGTAAATGAAGTTTATTTCCGCATGGCATATCATTATGACGATCTGCTTGCAAGTTTTGAGAAAAAGCTGGATGAAAAAATTACTTTATTGAAAAACAGTACCTATAACCTTGGACTGTTCAGCGAATTTGGACTCAGAAGAAGACTCTCTGCCGGGGCACAGGAACTGGCAGTGAAAAAATTAAACGAGAATAAATATCCTGGTTCTACGTTTGTAGGAACATCCAATGTTTTCCTTGCAAAAAAATATGGCATCACTCCGGTAGGAACGATGGCGCATGAATGGATCATGTGTGTCGGACAGGGAAATCATAAGCACAATCCGGCATATTCAAACTGGTATGCGCTGGATTGGTGGGTAAAAGAATACGGTATTTTAAATGGAACGGCATTGACCGATGCTATTACAACAGACTGCTTCTTAAGAGATTTCCAGCTGACTTACGCAACACTGTTTTCCGGTGTGCGTCATGACAGCGGCGATCCGTTTGAGTGGGGAGAGAAAATGATCCGCCATTACGAGAGCCTTGGAATCGATCCAAAAACGAAAACACTGTTATTTAGCGACAGTCTCGATTTTGAGCGGGCAGATAAGATCGCATCTTATTTTGCAGGAAGAGTAAAAATTGCATTTGGAATCGGAACTTATATTTCAAATGACACGGATGTTCCGGCGTTGAATATTGTCATGAAGACAACCAAGTGTAATGGAATGGATGTTGCCAAGATTTCGGATACTCCGGGAAAAGGCATGTGCAAAAATCCGGAATATGTGGAATATCTTCAGAGATGTATCAGCTGGAGAATGGAAAACGACAGATAAAAAGAAAGGTGTGGGGGTATGCAGAACTATTCAGGAGAAGCTGGGTTACAGTATCATTTACAGATCAGACCGGGGGATGTGGGGCGTTATGTGATCCTGCCGGGAGATCCGAAGCGGTGTGAGAAGATCGCAAAACATTTTGAGGATGCAAAACTTGTGGCAGACAGCAGGGAGTTTGTCACCTACACAGGCTATCTGGAAGGTGAGAAGGTCAGTGTGACATCCACCGGGATTGGCGGCCCGTCCGCATCAATTGCGATGGAGGAACTGGTGCAGTGCGGTGCAGATACATTTGTGCGTGTTGGAACATGTGGCGGAATAGATCTGGATGTCAAGGGCGGTGATATTGTGATCGCTACCGGAGCAGTCCGCATGGAAGGAACCAGCAGGGAATATGCACCGATCGAGTATCCGGCAGTGGCAGATCTTGAGGTGGCAAATGCACTTGTTGCGGCAGCAAAGGAACTGGGGTTTACTTATCATACCGGAGTAGTCCAGTGCAAAGATGCATTTTACGGACAGCATGAGCCGGAGCGCATGCCCGTAAGCTATGAACTTTTGAATAAGTGGGAGGCATGGAAACGTCTGGGCTGCAAGGCGTCTGAGATGGAATCAGCGGCATTGTTTATTGTGGCTGCGCATCTGAAAGTCCGCTGTGGTTCTGATTTTCTGGTCATGGGAAATCAGGAGCGCAATGCCCTCGGCATGGATAATCCGATCGTTCATGACACGGAGGCAGCAGTGATGGTCGGCGTGGAGGCGATCCGCAGACTGATCAGGGCAGACCGTGAAAAATAATGCGTGAGCGGGAAAAGTTTTACCTGAAAAGCAGATTTCAATGGAGAACAGAAAATGGGGTGTGAGAATCATGGAAGCAAAAAAGTACCGTAGAATTTTTATGATTGTAGTTGATTCCTGTGGAATCGGTGGAGCAAAAGATGCAGAACGTTTCGGCGATGCGGGAGCCGACACGTTAGGACATATTGCGGAGACGGTGGGCAATCTTTCAATTCCGAATATGCAGAAACTTGGAATTGCCAATTTAAAAGAGCTGAAGAATATCGCACCGGTGGAAAAACCAATGGGATATTTTACAAGGCTCTCTGAGGCGAGCAACGGAAAAGATACCATGACCGGACACTGGGAAATGATGGGACTTCATATTACCAAGCCATTTTTGACGTTTACCGAGCACGGTTTTCCAAAGGAACTGATCGATGAACTGGAAAAACGTACCGGTCACAAAGTGATTGGAAACAAGAGTGCGAGTGGAACCGAAATCTTAGAGGAACTGGGCGAGGAAGAGATTGCAACCGGACACATGATCGTGTATACATCTGCGGATTCGGTTCTTCAGATCTGTGGAAACGAGGAAACGTTTGGGCTAAAGGAACTTTACCGATGCTGTGAGATCGCCAGAGAGATTACCATGAAAGATGAATGGAAAGTGGGGCGTGTCATTGCAAGACCTTATGTTGGAAAGAAAAAAGGTGAGTTTGTCCGCACCAGCAACCGTCATGATTATGCCTTAAAGCCATATGGAAGAACCGTATTAAATGCGTTAAAAGATGCCGGATATGATGTGATCTCTGTCGGAAAAATCCGGGATATTTTTGACGGGGAAGGAATCACGGAATCCAATAAGTCCAAAAGCTCGGTTCATGGAATGGAGCAGACGATCGAGATTGCAGAGCGCGATTTTACCGGACTTTGCTTTGTGAATCTGGTAGATTTTGATGCACTTTGGGGACATAGAAGAAACGTAAAAGGATACGCAGAAGAACTGGAACGCTTTGACGTGAAACTCGGCGAACTTCTTAAGGTACTTCGGGAAGATGATCTTCTTATCATCACGGCAGATCACGGAAATGATCCAACCTATAAGGGAACAGACCACACCAGGGAACAGGTGATGTTTGTTGCATATTCGCCTTCCATGAAGGGATCAGGAAAGCTTGAAGATCAGGATACATTTGCAGTGATCGGGGCAACGATTGCAGATAATTTTGGTGTGCAGATGCCGGAAGGCACGATTGGTACGTCATTGCTTGCAGAGTTGAAGTGACATAAGAACGTGAAATACTGAAGTGAGAGAAGAGTGGAAAATACTGATGTGCTGGCATATTGGGAAAGCAAAATAAAGCAGAAAATCAAGAAATACATCTTTGCATGATGAGTAAGCTATACGATGCCTGGGCAGCCGGCAGGAGAAAGGAAAAACATGGATAAAAAAGATATTTTAAGCAGAGTAGATCACACACTGCTTTCACAGACTGCAACATGGGAAGAAATCCGGCAGATTTTAGACGATGGAATAAAATATGGATGCGCTTCTGCCTGTATCCCGGCTTGTTATGTGAAACAGGCGGCAGAGTATGTCGATGGGAAACTGCCGATCTGTACTGTGATCGGATTCCCAAACGGATACCACACAACGGCGACGAAAATTTTCGAGACCAGGGATGCGGTCGCAAACGGAGCAGACGAGATCGATATGGTCATTAATATCGGATTTTTGAAAGACAAACGGTATGATGAAATCGAGCAGGAAATCCGAAAAATCCATGAGGCATGCAGCGGAAAAACCTTAAAAGTGATCATTGAGACATGCCTTCTGACAGATGAGGAGAAGATCAAGATGTGTGAGATTGTGACGAATGCAGGCGCAGAGTTCATTAAGACCTCCACAGGATTTTCCACCGCAGGAGCAACTTTTTCGGATGTGGAACTGATGAGACAATACGTTGGCACAAACGTGAAAGTAAAGGCAGCCGGTGGAATTTCTTCTTTTGCGGATGCAGAAAAATTTATTGAACTTGGCGCAGACCGGCTTGGTACGAGCCGTCTGGTTAAAATTATGAAAAATGTATAAGTCGTTGTAGAAATTGAGTAAAGACCATAAAATAAGCGGTTTTTACTCAATTTTTTTGCATACTCGGAAACAATATGTTATAATTTGTGCATTGCACTTACACTATGACAGAGTAATGTGTATGTGCTATGAGATGGAGAGGAATGCAAAGAAAATGTTACAGACGATAGAACAAATCAACAATGTAGTAAATAACTTTATCTGGGGTGTGCCCGCAATGATCTGCATTATCGGTGTCGGCCTGTTTTTGAGTGTCCGAACCCGGTTTTTGCAGATCCGCAAATTTCCGTATGCAATGAAAGTGACCATCGGACGTATGCTGAAAAAGAGAGAGGCATCGGATGGAGCACTGACTCCGTTTCAGGCGGTCTGTACCGCACTCGCGGCGACAGTTGGAACCGGAAATGTGGCAGGTGTGGCAGGCGCAATCGCAATCGGCGGACCGGGTGCAGTTTTCTGGATGTGGATATCCGCAATCCTTGGCATGTGCACCAAGTTTTTCGAGGTGACACTTGCCGTACATTTCCGCGAGACAAATGCCAACGGAGAGTTGGTCGGCGGACCGATGTATTACATCAAAAACGGTTTGAAAAAACACTGGCTTTGGCTTGCGTACCTGTTTTCTGCTTTCGGAGTTCTGACCGTATTCGGAACCGGAAATGCAACGCAGGTCAACACGATCACTACGGCGATCGACTCAGCACTTTATAATTTTAACCTGCTCTCCGAGGAATCCGCACCGACCTTAAACCTGGTCATCGGAATAGTTTTAGCCGCACTGATCGCATTAATTTTGATTGGTGGAATTAAAAGAATTGGACAGGTGACAGAGAAACTGGTGCCATTTATGGCGATCATTTATATTTTATTGGCGATTGGTGTTGTACTGATCAATTTCAGATCCATTCCAGCGGTATTCGGTTCTATTTTTGAGGGTGCATTTAACCCGGCAGCCGTGACAGGCGGAGCAGTGGGAAGCTTTTTCATGAGTATGAAAAAGGGTGTTTCCAGAGGTATTTTTTCCAATGAGGCAGGACTTGGAACCGGTTCGATCGCACATGCCTGTGCCGATACGAGAAAACCGGTAAAACAGGGATTTTTCGGTATTTTCGAAGTGTTTGTGGACACGATCGTGATCTGTACACTGACCGCACTGGTCATTTTATGCAGCGGCGTTCCGGTTGGATATGGCGAGGCAGCAGGTGCAGAGCTTACCATCAGCGGATTCACCTCCGTATATGGTGGCTGGGTATCTATTTTTACTGCGGTTGCAATGTGCTGTTTTGCATTCTCCACGATCATTGGCTGGGGACTTTACGGAACAAGATGTATTGAATTTTTATTTGGAACGCGGGCAAATAAGCCGTTCATGATTTTATATGCGCTGGTGGCGATCGTTGGTGCGACCATGAACCTCGGACTGATGTGGAACATCGCAGAGACATTCAACGGACTTATGGTAATCCCGAACCTGATCGCAGTATTCTTATTATCAGGTGTGGTTGTGAAGCTGGTGAAGGAGTATTTCGAGGGAGAGGGGAAAACGAAGTAGTTACATAAAAAGAGCCGGAGACAGGACGGGTATCGTCTTTGCCGCCAAAGACAGAGTACAGTCTGACGGATTTTGGCAGGACTCTGTCGCCGATCATTGAAGCAATGCAGCAGTGGGGAAATACCCATCTAAACATCGCAGGAAGCGAAGAGAGTGAGCCGTTACTGGAACAAGGTACAAGTGAACCGCAACAGAGAGTCAAACTAAACATGCATATTTTTTGAAAAACATGTTTCATTTAAAAACGGATGTGGTGAACATAAGTATGTTTATGTAAGATGTTATTTTGACATGAGTTCTTTTACTTCTGCCACACCGTAGGTATCTCCGGCTTTCTGGAAAGCGATGATAGCTTTTTCAAAATAGACAGCCGCATCCTCTGCTTTTTCTGACGCTTTCAGAATTTCGCCAAGACCGCGGTAAGAACAGCCGATGGAGATAAGATCGTTCGACTTTTCAGCAAAATCTAAGGCTGAAAGCATGTTTTTTTCCGCGAGAGGAAGATCATGAAGCTTCATGGAAACATAGCCCTGCTCGTAGAGATTTGCGGAGCGGGCAGGTGCATCATCCGGGAAATTTTTTTCAATGAGTGCTTCTTCCTGTAAAAACAAGTTCATAGCCTTGTCATACGCACCAGCCATCCGTTCGATCATGCCTGCCTGATGGATTGCAATGTGTTTTTCTTCGTGATCAATTGCACACGAAATCAACTGCGAAGCGTAAGTACGCGCTTCTGTAAAATGCTCCAGAAAGCTTTCTGCATAAATCAATCCCATGAGAACCTGCCAGTAATTGTCATGGTCTGTGGAAGGAATCTTTGCATAACATTCTTTATAAAGCGTTTCGGCATCAGTGTAATTGCCTGCGTCAAATAATGACCAGGCTTTTGATAGGGTTTCGGTCATGGAAGTCTCCTTGTTTCTCATATTAGTCATATTCAAAAATACCCTGTATTGCGTCTGAAACATTCATAATCATATGATAAGGGACGCGGTCGATACGTTTGCAGCTTCTGGCGGAAGGGTCAATTAGCTTCAATTGCTCACATATAGCAGTTCCTGAGGTGTCTTTGACACCGCGTACTTTTATGTGAAGAGGACCTTCTGCATAATTCTCTAAAAGTGGGCAGACGTGAAAAACACCTGTTTTTTTAATAAATTCATTTTTACTTACAACAAGCATTGCATCTTTTAAATTAGAAATTTTGATAATATCTCCCTGCGAAAAATTCATCATAAAATTTCCTTTCCGACAGGTTCTCCCCAATCATAATCACAAATTGAAATTTCCCCATTGTATTCAGCAACGCGTTCCTCAAATGTTTTGTGTTTAAATGCTTTTTTCAAAACAATCGAATCATCAATTACTTCAATTTGTAAAGTATCTGAGACATGGAGTCCAAGTTTTTCAAGAATATTCTTTGGAATACGTATTCCCTGACTATTTCCCCATGTTTTGATGGCAACCTGATCGCTCATAAATGTTCACTCCTTTAAAAAAGATATTGTTGATCATGAAGCTTAGTTTCATAATCGATATCTACACGCACTTCATGCGACGGTCTTTGTTATATAGTATTAACTGTATATACATATATTATATCGAATAGTATCAAAGGTCAACATGTAATCAAATAGTTAATTTAACTGACAAAATTTCTCAACAACAATATCTCTTCCTTGTATCCCCAATATCATGTGCTATAATTTTCCTGAGATTAGTTACAACTAACCTAGATGTCAAAAATGGCTTTTGCCAAATATGTTTTTTGAAAAAGGGGAGACTATGTCAGAGGAAGAGAAAAAATTTTTGGAGATCGTTGACCTGAAAAAAGGTTTTGGAAGTGGAGAAACACGTCAGGAAGTATTGCGCGGAATGAACTTTTCCGTGGCAAAAGGAGAGTTCTGTGTTCTGCTTGGACCGTCCGGTTCGGGAAAATCAACTTTATTAAATATTATCGGAGGAATCGACAGTGCCGATTGCGGTTACATCTCGATCAACGGTGATAAGCTCGAAGATATGAGTGAGAAGAAACTAACCCAATACCGCAGAAAACATCTCGGCTATGTATTTCAGATGTACAATCTGATCGCCAATCTGAACGTGAAGGAAAACATTGAAGTCGGAGCGTATCTTTCCGACAATGCGCTGGACATTGACGAGCTGCTTCACACGCTGGGACTTTACGAGCACAGATACAAGCTGCCGAATCAGTTGTCCGGTGGTCAGCAGCAGCGTGTTTCCATCGGTCGTGCGATCGTGAAAAACCCGGATATCCTGCTCTGCGATGAACCGACCGGAGCGTTGGACTATAACACCTCCAAAGAGATTTTAAAACTGATCGAAGATGTAAACAAAAAATATGGAAACACGATCATCATGGTAACGCACAACGAAGCGATCAGAAACATGGCAGATCATGTCATCAAACTTCGTGACGGAGCCGTGCGCCACAACGAGAGAAATGAGCACAGGATTTCAGCGGCAGATCTTGAGTGGTAAGGAGCGTGGCAGTCATGAAAAAGAAAAAAATCAAAAATCCACTCATCAGACGCATTCCGCGTGAATTGCTCGGTGACTGGAAAAAATATCTTGTGGTGGCATTATTCCTCATTCTTACAATTGGTTTTGTTTCCGGTATGTATGTTGCAAATGAGAGTATGCTTATTGCAGCAAATGAGGGTGTGACAAAATACAAGTTAGAGGATGGACATTTTGAGCTGGACAAAAAGGCAGATGAGACGCTGCTCACCGCCATTGAGACAGGAACAAAGGCGGACGTCAAAAAGTATTATCTTGACAAAGCAAAAAAAGAGCTGGACGAAAAGTTGGATGAAAAGGCTTATCCGGAAGCCTACGACGAGGCATGGGATAAGATCGTAGAGGAAATCGATGATAAATATGCTGACGCAGAAGAAAAATATGAGTTAAACGATCCTGATTTTACAGAAGTTCCGGTACAGGTTTATGAGAACTTTTTCCGAAATGAGGAGGAAGATTACAACAACGACGGCGAGGCAGAGGGAACCATCCGCGTTTATGCGAAAAACGATAACGTGGATCTTGCCTGCCTGCTTGACGGAGCATTTCCGGAAAAAGCGGATGAGATCGCAATTGACCGTATGCATGCAGACAATGTCGGAGTCAAAGTGGGAGATGAGATTTCTGTCAGCGGGCAGAGGTTCAAAGTTGTCGGACTGATCGCCTATGTCAATTATGCGACACTGCATGAGAAGTCAACGGATATGATGTTTGATGCAATCAAATTCGATGTGGCTATGGTCACACAGGAAGGATTTGATAGTTTACATAAAACTGTTCATTATTCTTACACATGGAATTATGTGGATATTCCTGCAGATGAAGTGGAGCAGAAAGCAAAATCCGATGATTTCATGAAAGCACTGCTCACACAGGTTGTGTGCGATGACAAAGAGTTAGAGGACTATATGCCACGCTATGCAAATCCGGCTATTAATTTTGCAACGGATGATATGGGTTCAGACAAAGCTATGGGTGGTGTTTTACTGGATATTTTGATCGTGATCATTGCATTTATTTTTGCAGTGACCATCAGCAACACGATCGTGAAGGAGGCTTCTACGATCGGAACACTGAGAGCTTCCGGTTATACGAGAGGTGAACTGGTCAGACATTATATTTCCATGCCGGTGATCGTGACACTTCTCGCAGCGTGCGTTGGAAATATCCTCGGCTATACCGTATTTAAAAATGTGGTTGTCGGCATGTATTATAACAGCTACAGTCTTCCAACTTATCAGACAGTCTGGAACCCGGATGCCTTTTTCAAGACAACAATCATCCCGGTTGTTTTAATGCTTGCGGTCAATCTCGTCGTCATTATAAAAATGATGCGGCATACACCATTACAGTTTTTGCGTCATGATCTGAAAAAAACAAAACGTAAAAAAGCAATGCGTCTGCCAAAATGGAGCTTTTTAAGCCGTTTCCGTCTGCGTATCATGTTCCAGAACGTGACGAATTACCTGATTTTATTTGTGGGGATCTGGTTTATCGGCATTATGCTCGCAATGGCGGTCGGTATGCCGGAGACGCTCGACTATTACAAATCCAATGTTTCAGATATGATGTTCACGAATTATCAGTATGTGTTAAAGTCTTATGAGAATGAGGATGGAGACATTATCACAACGGGCAATAAGGATGCAGAGAAATTCAATATGACATCTCTGCAGCACAAGAGCGATACGTTAGATGAAGAGATTTCTGTCTACGGAATCGAGGATGACAGCCGGTATGTGAAAATCAGTGACCTGTCTGCCCTGAAAGGAAACGAGGCATATATTTCTGCTTCCTATGCAGATAAATACAGCCTGAGCGTGGGTGACACAGTGGTTCTTGACGAAAAATATGAGAACAAACAGTATGAGTTTGAGGTTGCAGGAATCTATGATCACAGCCAGACGCTGGCAGTATTTCTGTCCAATGAGCAGTATTGTGAAATCTTTGACATGGACAGTGATGCATTCACAGGCTATCTCTCGGATTCAGAGATCACAGATATTGATGAGGATGAGATTGCAACCGTCATCACAGAACATGACATTACGAAAATGTGTGATCAGCTCGATCATTCCATGGGCTCTTATATGACCTACTTCCAGTATCTGTGCATCCTGTTATCCGCAGTATTGATTTACCTGCTCACGAAGCTGATCATCGAGAAGAACGAAAATGCAATTTCCATGACAAAAATCCTGGGCTATGAGAACCGGGAGATTGCAAGCTTATATCTGTTGTCTACAACCATTGTTCTTGTGGTGATCGATGTTGTCAGCGTGATTTTAGGTGTCGTCATCATGAAGGCTGTCTGGAGGATCATGCTCTTTTCCTACAGTGGATGGTACGCTTTTCGCATAAGCACGATGGGCTATGTGAAAATGTTCCTGTTTATCCTGATCGGATATCTGCTTGTCATGGTATTGGATTTCAGAAGAATCAAGCGTATTCCGATGGATCAGGCACTGAAAAATGTGGAATAACAGGAAAAATATAACCTGACAGGAGAGCGTAGAAATCACATAAAAATTAAAGTGCACATGGCAATTGTACCATAAAGCAGCTGCCGGAAATGGGAGCATCCACAACCTGGATGTTCCCATTTTGCTTTTCGGTGAGCTCTTTCGCAATGCAGAGTCCAAGTCCAAAGTGTTCTCTGTCGGTATGGGCATCGTCGGCGCGGTAAAATCGTTCGAAAATATGGGATTTCTTTTCCTCTGAAATTCCACATCCGGTATCTTCGAATAGAAAACAAAGCATTTCATTTTCAGCATGGCAGGAGAGTGTCACTTTTCCACCGGATGGTGTGTAACAGAGTGCATTATCCACGATAATGGAAAAAATCTGTTCTGTGCGGTGGATATCACAGAAGCAGTCCGGGAGAATTTCTTCCGGCAGAGTGAGGATAAGGTGAAGCCCGTTTTTCTTTGCCAGTGGTTCGAACTTTTCATAAGTGTCTAAGAGCAGCAAATCCGGCTGACAGGCTTCCGGTTTGATGGTGAGCGTGTCAGCATCCGAATTTGCGAGCAGCAGCATATCGTCGATCAGACGTTTCATGTGGACGGTCTCCTCGGACATCAGATGGAGAAAGTGGTTTCGTTCCTCTTCATTTGAACATTTTTCAACGGATTCCAAGCCGGAGCGGACAACCGCTAATGGGGTGCGCAGCTCGTGGGAGGCGGAGGCGATGAATTGTGTCTGCTTTTTCTGTGCAGTTTCGACTGGTTCTAACATTTTTCGGATGAAGAAGTGGAAAAAGAGAAACAGCAGTAAAAATGCGGTAATATTTGCAATGCTCACGATAATTCTTAACGACAGCATCTGGTGAGACTGTTCGGCGAGCGAGCACAGGATCAGAAAGTTTAAGTAGCTGTCGCCTTTTGGGATACTGCCGACGGATGCAATGTAGGGAATGTTATCGCCGGAGTTGAACTGATATTCCGTATGCGAGGAAAGCCTTTTATTTTTCGTGAAAAAAGGAGGGTTCCCGGTAAGTTCTTCTGCGGCGAGAAGTGCATTTTCACATAATTGCTCGTCTGCAGTTGTCTGATGATACTGGTCATAAAAGAGTGGAGTCCCATTCTCATAAAGATAAATCTGGATAGAACTGTTTTCCTGTAACTGGTTTAACCACTGGTGTGAGATGACATCCTGCTCCTGCAAATGGGAAATGACAGAACTTGTCTCTGTGAGAAAAGCGGTTTCGTTTCCCTGCTTTATATTTTTTTCTGCAACAAAAACACACAGAGTACTTAAGGAAAGGAGAATGATCTGTGTGACGCAGGTACAAAATAAGGTGAGTTTGCGATGTAAAGCCTGATAGGTTGTGCCGGAAAAGGTGAAGTGTGGAAACATGAGAAACCTCCTGATAATGTACATAAAGCAGATGGTGAAAAAAGGTATCTGTAAATTGCAATAAGGATAAAATAATTGAAAAGTAACGGCAGCTATACAGAAGCTTCATGATCTTATATGGAAAATCAGGGATCAGGAGGAAGCCAGCGTATATCCGACACCGCGGATGGTTTTTAAGGCAAGCGTGCTTCCAACGTAGGAGAGCCGCTTGCGCAGATAATGGATGTAAGTATCGAGGTTACAATCCTCCACTTCTGCATCCACGCCCCAGACACGGACAAGAAGAACTTCACGGCGGATGACGAGCTCAAAACTTCGCAGAAGAACTTCAAGCAATCTGCCCTCACGGCCGGAGAGCCGGATGGAGCCAGTAGGTCCACTTAGCAGTCTCGCGTTGCAGTCGTAACTGATGTCGCAGATGGTAAGTAAATTGTCATCTTCCCATTTGCCGCTGCGTCTGCCGAGGGAGCGGATGCGGGCGGTCAGTTCTTCGAAGGCGAATGGTTTTACAATGTAATCGTCTGCACCGGCATCCAGCCCTTCAATCCGGTCGTAAAGTTCGCCGAGGGCGGTGATCAGTATGACAGGCGTGGAAATTCCGGCCTGTCTAGCTTTTTGCAACACAAGCAGACCATTCATGGTCGGGAGCATGCGGTCGAGCAGGACAATGTCGTGAGCGTCCTGTAAGAAGAGGTCAAGACCGTCTCTTCCGTCGTGGCATACATCCACCTCATAAGCTTCCTGCTCTAATTGAAAACGCAGGGTTTCACAAAAATTCAGATCATCTTCGATCAATAAAATACGCATGATAATGTCTCCTGAGATTTATAAGGATGAGTATAGCATAGAAATCTTAGAAAAATCTTTAAATTATAGATTATTTTGAAATGTAACAGTTAAATTAAAGCCAGATTTAAAGATTTTTCTAAGATTTCTTCTGTAAGATAAAACCAGAAACGCAAAATGCTGCATGTAGAATGCCAAAGCAGAGGAACAGCTGCTTGTTCTGGCAATGATTGTGGAGCTGCAATTAAAAAACAAAATAAAAAAAGAAAGGTCATGAAAACAAAATGAAAAATGCAAAGATAAAAAACAGGCAAAAACTAAGCATGCTAGTTGTCACAATGGTTTTAGTTCTTCTGATGACATTGATAGCAGGAATGTTCACTGGCTGCGGAAAAAATGCAGACGGAAGCACAGATGGAACAGAAAGCAACAGCGCGGGCAGCAACGGCAGCGCAGGAGGCGGCAAAGGAAGATTTATTGAATCAAAAGTAGCACTTCCAGAAGAGATCAATAGCATTTTACAGTTTAAAGCACTGTCAGATGGAACACTTGAAATTGTAGGGCAGGATGCAGATTATAGCATCTATGTGGCAAAAAGCAGTGATGGAGGCGGAAGCTGGGAGACAACACCGCTTGAAGATATCTCTTACAGTAATGTCGCAGTCGCAGAGGATGGAACAGTTGCGTTTCTTGATTACACAGAAAACGGATTATGCCCGGCTACAATTGTGGACGCGGACGGAAGCACACATACATTTTCCATTGAAATGCCAGCAGAAGATGCCTTTGTATCAGTTGCAGCATTTGACAGTAATAAACAGCTGATCGTGCGCGATACAGAGGGAGGTTTGTATGGAATTGACTGTACAGATGGAAGCAAAACAGTGACATTTGAAATCGATGAGGATACCTATATTCCTTATTTTGATGTGGTTGGAACGAATTGCTATATCGTCACAAGTGACAAGGTGCTCTGCTATGACACGGCAACCGGAAAAGAGACAGACGAGCTGACCGCATTGACTGAGCAGATCTGTTCAGATGATAACCTCGTTTATCGAAATTCCGATACCGGACTTCCGGTGACGTTTGCAAAAGCGGAGAATGATAACAGTATTATTTTTGCAGATTATAAAGGAATTTTCCACTATACAACAGGTGGAGCAGTTGTGGAAGAGCTGGTACAGGGCGAGCAGACTGCATTGAGCAACAGCGGTGCGATTTTTTACGGAGTGTATATGCAGGATGAGACGCATCTTTTTGTGGCAGGAAATAACGGAATGGAGGGTGCGCTCTACAGCTACACCTACGATGCAGACGCGTCTGCCAACCTGAATCAGGAACTCAATATTTATGCATTGCAGGATTCCGATACGCTGCGTCAGGCAGTCAATATTTTCCGTCAGGAGTATGCAGATATTTATGTAAACCTTGAAATTGGCATGACGGATGATAATGGAGTGACGTTAGAGGACGCATTGAAGACGTTGAGCACGGATATCCTGGCAGGAAATGGACCGGATGTGCTTATCTTAGATGGAATGCCGGTGGACAGCTATGTGAAAAAAGGAATTTTAACAGATATCAGTGATGTTGTGGATGAGGTAAAGGCTTCGGATGGACTTGTGGATTCCATTGTGAAAGACAGCACAAAGGATGGAAAGATATATGCGATTCCGACACGTTTCTTAGTATCATTTATCACGTCAGATCAGCAGACGGTAGATGCAGGAAAGTCCATGCAGGCACTTGCAGACCGCATCGAAACCCTGGCAAAGGACAAAAGTACGACTTATGTGGTACAGCAGAAGATGGCGGAAGAGTTACTGCTTGATTTTTACAATGTAGATTCCAAAAACTGGGTAAAAGAGGACGGAAGTCTGGATGAAACGAAAGTTTCCGATTATTTGACACAGGTGAAACGTATTTATGATGTGGATGATCACAGCGATATTGAATCCTATGGCAATTTTTTTGAGAGCGGAATGTGCGATGGATACCGTTATGGAACATTAGACAGCATGGATTTATTTACAGAGACATGTAAAGTGGAATTTGGAACCATTGCAGATGTCGAGGATTTCCAGTTGATGTTGAGTGCAGGGTCGACGGACGGAGCGGTTTATGGTGCATTGTCGAATGGTGGAATTTCTACCTATGTCCCATTTTTACAGGCAGGTGTGGTATCAGGAGGCAATGAGGATGCAGGAAAAGCATTTGTGAAAACATTGCTCGGCAAAGAGGCAGGAGCTTCCAGCAACGGAATTCCGGTGAATGAGGCAGCTTTAAAGGATCAGATCAATGCATTGATGGGACGGACGGAAACAAGCATGGCATTTAACAGGGATGGAAGCGACAAAATCTATACGATTGAATACCGCTCCATGACACAGGAGGAAGCAGACGCAATTTTAGCGCAGCTGGAAGCAGTGGAGCAGTCAGCACTCACAGACCGTACGATCCAGAATCTTGTGATCGAACAGGGAACAAGCTATGTAAAAGGGGAGAAAAACCTCGAAGAAACGGTAAATGAGATCACGAAGAAAGTGAATCTGTATCTTGCAGAGCAGCAGTAAAAAAGGAAGAGGATGGGAGATTGCAGCAGGCTATGAGAAAGGCATGAGGATGAAAAGACATAAAATCAGAAAAAAGCGAAATCCCGGCTGGTATTTTCTGTTGCCCGAATTTCTGGGAGTATCGGTGTTTGGACTGATTCCATTTGCAGATGTGGTGCGGCGCTCTTTTTTCCAGACTGCGGCTGGTAGTTTCGTCGGGATCAGTAACTACGTGCAGGTGATAAAAAATGATGCTTTTGATCTTGCAGCGAAAAATACACTGCGTTTTGTGGTCACCTGTATTCCATGCCTGTTGCTATTATCGCTGATCCTGGCAATGCTGTTGCAGCAGGTTTTGATTTTGGCAGAGAAAAAGAAAAAACACCGGGATGTGACGATGGAACAGTTTTACCGGGGCAGTGCAGCGGCACTTAAAAGTATGTATCTGCTTCCGATGGCAATCCCGGCGGCAAGTGTGGTCGTACTGTGGAAGATTCTTTTTGACAGCCACGGATTTGTGAACAGTGCGATCCATGCGCTGTCAGGAATAAGCGGAATCGGGCAGATTTTAAACGTTTTGTCGGTGCGGGAGGTAGACTGGATGAACACCGATGCCGCATTTGGAATCCTCGTATTCAGCTATGTCTGGAAATATTTAGGATACGATATTGTGCTCTGGATGGCGGGGCTTTCCGCAATCCCACAGGGGATTTATGAGGCGGCAGAGGTGGACGGAGCCGGAAAATGGAAAAAGTTTTTCTATATCACACTTCCGAATCTCCGCCCGGTGGCATTTACCGTTGTCATTTTGTCGGTTTTAAATTCATTTAAAGCGTTCCGGGAGGTTTACATGGCAGCAGGCAGCTATCCGCAGGAAAATATTTATCTGTTGCAGCATGTGTTCAACAACTGGTTCCAGACGCTCTCGGTGGATAAGATGGCGGCGGCATCTGTGATGCTCGCGTTTGTAATTGCGGTGTTTGTGCTGTTACTTGAGCGAAGCTGGGAGCGGGAAGGATAATGAACAGGAGACAGCAGATAAAAAGGAAGATGTACAATATAAATATAGAAAGAAGAATTTCATGAAGAGAATAATAATAACATGCATTCTGATTCTGACAGCAGGCTTGTGCCTTGCTCCAGTTCTTTTTCTGCTTGTCGGCACTTTTATGGGAAACCATGAAATCTATACGTGCATCGCACCTGCACTCGGAAAGGGAGATGGGCTTGCTATCTGGCATCTTCTGCCACAATACCCGACGTTGCAGAATGTTGTGGGGCTCCTTTTCGATTCACCAGAATATTTTCAGATGTTCTGGAACTCGATTTTTTACACGGGGGCAATTCTGGCAGGGCAGATGCTTTTTGGCATGCCGGCAGCGTGGGGGCTGGCGCGGTATTCTTTCCGCGTAAGAAAAACAGTTTACCGGCTGTTCATTCTCGTGATGATGATGCCGTTTCAGGTCACGATGTTGTCGCAGTATCTGGTGTTAAACCGTCTGGGAATGCTGGACAGACCGCAGTCAGTCGTTTTGCCCGGAATTTTTGCAACGTTTTCCGTCTTTATTATGTACCGCTTTTTCCGTGGAATACCGGAAAATGTCATGGAGGCGGCACGTATGGACGGGGCGGGAGAATTCCAGATTTTTTTGCGGATAGGCATACCGCTTGGAAGTCCGGGCATCCTGTCGGCACTGGTATTTTCGTTTTTGGACTGTTTTAGCATGTTAGAGCAGCCGATGACGTTTCTGAAAACAAAAAGTCTCTGGCCGTTGTCACTTTTTCTGCCGGAGATCACGAGCCAGAATGCAGGATTTTCACTCTGTGCATCACTGGTGACGATCCTGCCCGCGATGTTTGTTTTTCTGGCAGGACAGGACTATCTGGAGCAGGGAATTGCGATGGCGGGAGCGAAGGAATAGTGCAGGAGCAGAATGTAATTGAGAATATGAAAAATATAAGAAAAAACAAAAATTCGGAAAATGAAATAGCAGTAACCGGAAAATCGGGAATTTTCTGGTTAAAAGGGCTGGCTGGTTTACTTGCGGTCATGCTGGTTTTCACGATTGCATCGCGGGTGGTGGCATCCATCACTGTCCCACAGGTAACGGCATCAGCTCCGTCATCCGGAAAGATCGAGCACACGGTTATGGCATCGGGAACCGTGGAGGCAGGCGGCGAGAAAGCGATTGTCACAGAGGAAGGAATTCTGGTTGCACAGGTCAATGTGCATACGGGAGAAAGCATCGGGGAAGGAGAAACTCTTTTTGCACTTGATATGGACAGTCTGGAAGATCAGATTTATGAGCTGCAGAACCAGATCAAAAAGCTTCAGCTTGAAAATGATTCCCTGAAGAAAAATAAAGCGCAGGCAGACGCAAAGCAGCAGCTGGAGTTAAAGCGTGCGCAGGAAGATTATGAGGAAACGATAGCGAAGAATACAGTTTCCGATGGGAAGGCAAATGAGGCATTGCAGAAAGCGGCGGATGCGAAAAGTCAGGCAGAGAAGGAATTAAACAGTGCGAAGGATGCACTCGCACAGGCGGAGAAGGAGCTGAATGCAGTCAAAGAGGAACTGCAAAATGTGAAGGATGCAGCTGCGGCAGAGCAAAGTAAAGATACCGCAGATCAGACAGGCGAAGCAGAAAAGAAAGATACAGATTCAACCATAACACAGAAGCTCCAGCAGTTAGAAGAAGCTGTGCAGGAAAAGCAGAACACATACGACACAATTCAGGCAAAAGTTACTGAAAAGCAGGCGGCACTTGACTCTGCCAGCGTCGCATTAGAGGAGAAGCAGGAACAGCTGGAATCCAATACAAGTACTGCAGAGGATGCAAAGAAAGCCGCAGAGCGCGCGGTAGAAGATGCAGGTCTGTCTGCAGACATCGATCACACGCAGGAAATCAACGCCATTTCTTTAGAGCAGTTCCAGAAACAGTTAGAAAAGCTGAAAACCCTAAAGCAGCAGAACGGAGAGATAACTGCACCATCCTCCGGGATTATTACAAAAGTATGTGTGGAAACCGGGCAGAAAACAACAGACACGGCGGCAGTTGTCATGAGCGATGAGCAGAGTGGACTTTTTTTTACTACGACAACGGACAGCAAAAACAGGGAATATCTCTCAGTGGGAGATAATGCAACGATTACCGGTGTCGGTAAGGAAACGTCTGATTGCAGCATTGTTTCCCTGGAAACATCGAAAGACGGAAGCAGCATAAAAGTGTCAATTGCTATGCAGGGGGATGATTTCTTGCCGGGTGAGAGCGCACAGATGACTGCCACAAGAAAATCGGAAAGCTATGATTACCTTGTGCCGGTTACAGCCGTTTGGCAGGAAAATAACAAAGCGTATGTGTTACTCTTAGAGACGGAAAATACAGTGCTCGGAGAGCAGTATATCGCGAGGAAGGCGGAAGTGCAGATTTTAGATAAAAACAGCAGTTATGCAGCGGTAAGCGGAAACTCACTGAGTGCGGACTGCCAGATCATCACAGATTCTGATCGGACGGTTGGAAACGGGGATGTTGTGCGGATGACGGAGTAAGGACAGAACAATGAAAAAAATAAGTTACAGAAAAAGGATCGCAAGTCTGGCTTTTGGATTATTTGGAGCTGTATTTTTGGTATTTGCATGCGTTTATCATAATAAAACAGAGGATTTTTCCAATATCATCACAATCCAGTCTGGGGAAGACAAGTTTACCCAGAGCGAAATAGCGTCAATCCGGCAGGATACGGCATCCGCAGAGACATTCACAGCGTGGACAGAGCAGAAAAATCAGACAGTTCGTGCTGCGATAAACGAACGGAGCAGCAACGCGGATATTTTGTTACTCTGTGGAGATTCCCACTCCGTCCTTCCGTGGGGAAAAAATCTGCCGGAAAGCGACACAGAGGGCTGCATCCTAGGTGAATCCTTAGCGGAGCAGTTGTTTGGTGGAACAGAGGTGGAAGGACAGCAGATCCTATACAACGGAAGAGAGCTTACTGTGCGCGGTATCGTAAAAGAACCACAAAATATAATGCTATGTCAGAGCGCTGCAAACGATGAGACAGCTTCCGGAACACAAACTGGAAGCAACGGAAACCAGCAGACAGGCTCATCAGAAAATAATCAACAGGAAATCTGCTATGACAAAATCAGTCTGCTCTATACAGACAAGTCGAAAGCGATTAACAGGACTGCGGCAGAATTTATCAGCAGATATGGATTAGACGGTCAGATCCTTCATTACGAATACAAACGAAATCTAAGCTGGTTTACAGACTTAATTCCGGGAAAATGGTCCGATTTTTCCGGTTGGAAGGAGAATTTGAAAACACTGCAAAGTGATGAAAAAATATTAAAGCAGTGCGAGAAGAGCACGGTCGAAAGCCTTTATTTGGAATGGATCTGGAAAAGAAACAATTGTTTCCTGATGTGTCTGGTTATGGCAGTGTTGTTATAATAGCTCCAGAGGTGGTATATAAGTGAGAGGGGCACTGAAACTTGTAATTTGAAATACGTTATGTTAGTATAAATTACGTCAGTGAACATTTCTCACTGATACAGTTTTTAAATAACAGTATATTTTAAAAGTAAGACTCCGGAGGTTATCAGATACATGAGACATTGATATTTTTCTAATTCAATGATGGAAAAACTGGCAGAGATCAAAGATGGCACAGTTTTTAAATCAGGTTACAGACAGATGTAATCTTTTTTTGGGTTACAAAAAAGAAGATCGGTCAACTGATTATGAATTAGAAAAAAAAGGAGATATCTCATGAAAAAATTAAAATTTGATAGTTATGATGGAGTCTGTTTTTTGAATGGACTTGTCTTTTTTGCGCCGGTTGCGTTGCTGGTAAGAACGCAGGCTGGTGTGTCAGAACACGTATTTTTCCTCCTTCAGGCATTATTGTCTGGCGTGATTTTTCTGGGGGAAATTCCAACAGGATTTATAACAGATAAAATTGGATACCGGAAATCACTGATTTTGGCGCAGGTGTTATTGCTTGGTGCGAGAAGTTTATTGCTCGCAGCCTTTGTGAGCCGGTCGCTTGTACTGTTTGTCGTGGAGGCAGTTGTAGAGGGAATTGCAGCGTGCTTTATCTCCGGGACGGGAAGCGCGTATTTGTACGCTCTGTATGGAGAAAACGGATATCTTGCAAAAACGGCACATGCAGGAAATTTCGGAACAGCAGGTTTTATCATCAGTACGGTCGCATATGCCGGGATTTATAAAATAAGCGGTATGGAAGGTTTGTTGATTACAACCGTAGTCATGAATATTATAGCGGTTGTATGCTCGTTCTTCCTGAGAAGTGAAAGCAGTAAAACGGTAATTGCAGACAGGAAGGAAGTACAGATTTTAGCGGTATTTAAAAACAAAAAAGCATTTCTGTTTGTGATTTCGCTGGCGATTTTCAGTATCGCATGGCTTCTGATCAACTTCTTTTATGTGGTAAAACTTGAAAACTGCGGTTTGCCGGTAGAATGGATGTCATTGATCATTTTGAGCTATTCAGCTGTACAGATGCTGGCAGAACCCATTTTAGGAAAATTGTCTGACGGAAAAAACGGAAAGTCCGGCAGGAAAAAACTGCCCGCAGTTACAGCCGTTACAGCAGGGGTGGCTTTTCTTCTTTTTGGCGTGATAAAATTCAGGGCAGCCGTGCTGCTTCTAATGCTGATATTGCCGTTGCTTTTAAATCTCCCGGAATATCTGCTGATGGATCTGGAAAATCAGTTTGTGGACGAGACAGAGTGTGGCAGCCAGCGCGCGGCAACACTGTCTGTGCTTAATATGGGCGTGAATCTGGTGGAGATTCTGACGCTGTCGGCCTCAGCATTTTTGACGAAAATCGGAATCCAGTGGTGCTTTGTGTTTGTGGGATGCTTTCTGATGGCGATAGCGCTTCTATTTGCCAGAATACAAAAATAGAAGGAGCGAAAACCGCTTCCTCCTATCAAAATGATCCGTAATTTTACCACAGACCTAATACGTGTTGCATCAGCAAACTCATACAGGTAATACCGATCCAGCAGCTGAATCCAAGAAGCAAAGGTTTGGCTCCTGTTTTCACTAATTTCACAATATTGGTATTCAGACCAATTGCACTCATGGCAAGAACGATGAAAAACTTGCTCAAAGTTTTTAGCGGATTGAAAACAGCTGCTGGAACACCGAAGTTCACTGCTATTGTTGTAATAATGGATGCAATTATAAAATAGAGAATGAACATTGGAAAAATCTTTTTAAAATCCACTTTATTATGATCCGTTTGTTCCCTTCTGGTTCGAAGAAAGGCAAGGACAAGCGTGATTGGAATAATTGCCAGTGTTCTTGTAAGTTTTACGGTGACAGCTTTATCCAAAGTCGCCGAACCAAGGTTGTACATGGAATCCCAGGTGGAGGCAGCAGCGGTAACGGAAGAGGTGTCATTCACAGCAGTTCCGGCAAAAATACCGAAAGCTTCTCCGCTTGTCTGGGAAAAACCGAGAACGGTGCCAAGCATAGGAAAAAATAAAGCGGCAAGCATATTGAAAAAGAAAATGACAGAAATTGATTGTGCAACTTCCTCGTCATCAGCGTCAATGACAGGAGCAGTAGCTGCAATTGCAGAGCCTCCGCAGATCGAGGAACCTACACCGATGAGTGTGGAGATTTTTCCGGGAACATGAAGGATTTTATGTAATACCCAGGCAACAACAAGGGATGTTGTGATCGTTGCAAGAATGATTGGAAGCGATTGTTTTCCTGTCTGCAGGATGACAGAGAGATTCATTCCAAAACCAAGTAAAATAACAGCATATTGCAGAATCTTTTTGGACACAAATGTGATGCCGCTCTGCAGAGCAGATTTATCGCTGACCAATAATGTAATGACCATTCCTAGGAGAATCGCAAAGACAGAACCACCTACAATTGGGAAAATTTTTCCTAAAATCCAGCTTGGAATCGCAATCATCAGGCATAACAGCACACCTTTCCAGTTTTTCTTAATAAAATTCATATTCATAACCTCACTAAAAATATTTTGATTCTTACGGGTTCCTATGATAGCATAAACACATAGAGATGAAAAGTAACAAGCCAAAATAAAAGGAGCAGTCATGCAGACAAAAGGAAAGAAAAAAATCATAGATAATGCGGGAGCATTGCAGAAAAAATACGCATGGAAATCAGAGAAAACGCAGGATACAAAGAAAGCGCCGCAGGATACAAAGAAACCGGCAGCAGCCTGTCCGTATGCAAAAAAATGTGGCGGCTGTGATTATCAGGGAATGTCCTATGAACAACAGCTGCAAGAAAAACAGACCTATGTGCGCAAAAATATTGGGGATTACTGTAAAGTCCTGTCGATCATCGGAATGGAAAATCCGTATCATTACAGAAATAAAGTACACGCAGTGTTTGATGTGGAGCGCAGGGGAAAACATGCAAACGGAGGCAGACGTACCGCAGGAAACGGACATGCAAAGGCGGCACCGGGCGGCGTGATCTCCGGTGTATACAAGGCCGGAACCCATGAGGTCATCAATATTGATTCCTGTGAGATTGAGGATGAGCTTTCAAGCGCTATCATCCGTGATATCAGAGGACTTTTACATTCATTTAAAATAAAAACTTATGATGAGGACACCGGATACGGTCTGCTCCGGCATGTTCTCGTGCGCCGTGGTTTTCACAGCGGCGAGGTGATGGTAGTGCTGGTGCTCGGTTCCCCGATTCTTCCATCCAAAAACAATTTTGTGAAAGCATTGCGGAAGCTTCATCCTGAAATAACTACAGTTGTGGTTAACATAAATGATAAACAGACCAGCATGGTTCTCGGAGAAAAGGAAACTGTTATTTATGGAAAAGGCTATATTGAGGATACGCTCTGTGGCTGTACCTTCCGTATTTCGCCAAAATCATTTTATCAGGTGAATCCGGTACAGACAGAGATCCTTTATAACAAAGCAATCACATATGCGGGACTGACCGGAAAAGAGAAAGTGATCGATGCATATTGTGGAACCGGAACGATCGGTCTGATTGCTGCGTCCCAGGCAAAAGAAGTGATCGGCGTGGAGTTAAACCGTGATGCTGTGAAGGATGCGGTCATCAATGCAAAACGGAACAATATCAAAAATGAACAGTTCTACAATGCAGATGCCGGAAAATTTATGGTAGAGCTGGCAGAGCAGAACGAAAAAGTGGATGTTGTTTTCATGGATCCACCGAGAGCGGGAAGCGATGAGGCATTTTTATCTTCAGTAGTAAAACTTGCACCGAAAAAAGTGGTCTACGTGTCATGCAACCCGGAGACACTTGCGAGAGATTTAAAATATCTCACAAGACATGGGTATCAGGCTGTCGAGTGCCAGCCTTGCGACATGTTTCCGTTCACGAAACATGTAGAGTGTGTGTGCCTTTTGACCAAACCCCATGAGGCGAAACATCATGTGAATGCGACACCTGATATGGATAGATAAAAAAGGCAATGTTGTTATGAAAAATGCAGAACGTTGCCTATACCGTGAGTGATTGTGCAGAGGTACTGCTGAAAATAAGCTGGAAGGTTGCCTTTTTTGATTCCTCAAGATGTGCTGACATCTGTTTAGCAGCTTCTTGCCAGTCATTGCGCAGGCATGCCCGGATAATGTCAAGATGTTCCTGAAAAGTGTCGTCTAATCGTTTTTCGGAAATATTCCCGGTCATATAGCGGAAACGTTCTGCCTGTGTCTGTATCATATTGTAGTTTTGATGGATATAAGTGTTTGGGCACGCATCGACAACAAAGTTGTGAAATTCCGTATCTAATTCGTAAAAATAATCATTATTATTATAACAGTTATGATTCGTTTTACTGGAACTGAAAATATTATAAAGATCTTTTAACCGCTCCACAGAGAGGGCATTACCATAATTTAAAAGAATATACGGCTCATATAATTGCCGTACTTCAAAAATCATATTGATCGTATTAATGGAAAGAGGCATTACGATAATGCCTTTTTTTGGTTTTATTTCAATTAATCCCTCCTGCTCTAAACGGCTTAGCGCATCACGGACCGGTGTGCGGCTCAGACCTAATTCAGTAGTGAGAAGTTCTTCATTTAAAAAAGTTCCCGGTGCATATTCACAGGTTACGATCTTTTGGCGGATCGTATTGTAAGCCTGTGTTTTTAAATTCATTTTTGACATAACAGATACTCCCATAACAAGAAAATAATATTAAATATTCTTTTTCATTCTAGCATACGGACAAAATAAACACAACAGCTTCACAAATGAGCAGCCAAAATAAATGCGAAGCCTGCCTGATGAGGGGCAACAAAAGCGAATTGTGCATTATTCACAAAATATGAAAAAGAATTATTTACAACATGTACAATTGACATGCAAAAAACATGATATTATAATCTGATGTATACAACATAGTATGTAACGATAAGTACAAAGACAGAAACATAAAAAGCATACCAAAGGATAAGAGGAGGATGACACATGAAAGCAATGTATATCAACGCACCAGGCGAAGTGGAAATCAAGGAGATCGATATGCCGGTGAGAAAAGAAGGAGAAGTATTATTAAAACTTTTATATGGAGGAATTTGTGGAAGTGATCTTGGATCATACCGTGGAACATTTGCATATTTTGATTATCCGAGAATTCCGGGACACGAATTTTCAGCCGAAGTCATTGAGGCAGATGAGAACAATGAATATGGGATCAAACCGGGAATGATCGTTACCTGTAATCCATATTTTAACTGCGGACATTGTTATTCCTGCACACATGGGATCGTAAATGCATGTATGGATAATCAGACCATGGGATGCCAGCGGGATGGAGCTTTCCGCGAGTACATCACAATGCCGCTAGAAAGAGTGTATGACGGAAAAGGTCTGGATCCGAAAACCTTAGCAGCAATCGAACCGTTCTGTATCAGTTATCATGGTGTCAGCCGTGCAAATGTCAAAGAGGGAGATAAAGTGCTTGTAGTCGGAGCCGGAACGATCGGTGTACTTGCAGCCATCGCAGCAAAAGCAAAAGGCGCAACAGTTTATATTTCAGACGTATCAGAAGGTAAGCTTGAAATGGCAAAAGAGTTCGGCGTAGACGGAACATTGCTGAATGATTCATCGGAGCATTTTGACAAAGGAGTGGCAGAGCTTACAGGGGGAAATGGATTTGATGTGACGATCGAGGCTGTAGGACTTCCATCTACTTTCCAGAATTGTATTGATGCATGTTGTTTCGGTGGACGCATGGTATTGATCGGAGTCGGAAAAAAGAATCTGGATTTCAACTTCACACTGATCCAGAAAAAAGAACTGAATGTATTTGGTTCGAGAAATGCATTGAAAAAAGACTTCTTAGAGTTGATCGATCTTGTTCATGAGGGCAAAGCTCCACTGGAAAAGATCATCACAAATGTTTATCCGTTTGAGGACGCAGCAAAGGCTTTTGCAGACTTTGCAAACAATCCGGGAGACATGTTAAAAGTAGTTTTTGATTTTTCCGGTATTAACAAATAAAAAGTCAGAAACGGTTGGAGAAAAAGGAGGTTTTACACTATGAGATTAAAAAAGATGACAGCAGTGATACTGTCAGGCCTGATGTTATTGCCTTTAACTGCCTGTGGAAGCGCCAGCCAGACAGGATCGGATGCAGCATCGTCCGTAGAACCGGAGATTGTATTGGATGTGGCATTTGAGAATAACAGCAGTGAACCGATCGGTGCAGGATGGGAGAGAGCACAGGAGATCATAAAAGAAAAGTCCGGTGGAAAAATGGCGATTGAAGTGTACCCGGACTCACAGCTGGGAGATAAATCATCTTTGATTGATTCCATGCTTTTGGGAGAGCCGGTATGCACGCTTGCAGACGGAGCGTTTTATGCAGATTATGGGATCAAGGACATGGGAATATTATTTGGACCATTTCTCTTTGATGACTGGGATCAGTGCTGGACATTGATCGAATCAGACTGGTATGAGGATCAGTGCAAAAAGCTAGAAGAAAAAGGATTAAAAATTATCGCTTCCAACTGGATGTATGGAGAACGCCATACACTTACCAATGTTCCGGTAAACAGTGTAGATGATCTGAAAGGATTAAAAATCCGCGTACCATCCAATGAGATACAGTCATATGGATTTGATGTCCTTGGAGCAACCTCTACCGGTATGGCATTAGGCGATGTTTATCAGGCATTGCAGACAAAGACAATTGATGGTGCGGAGAATCCGATCGCTACCCTGTATGGAAGAAAGCTGCATGAAGTGGCTCCATATCTGATCCTGGACGGACATGTTAAAAACTTCACAACATGGGTGGTGTCAGCTGACTGGTTTAACAGCCTTACAGAGGAACAGCAGAACTGGCTTGTTGAGACGGCACAGGAAGCCGGAGAATACAACAATCAGGTATTGCAGGAGGCAGAGCAGGAGTATTTACAGCTGATGGTCGACGAGGGAGTGACCGTTGTCGATCCATCTGAGGAAGTGCTGGAAGGTTTCCGGGAAAAAGCAGCTCCATTCTATGAGATGGGAGACCGTTTCGGATGGTCAGACGGACTGTACGATACAGTGCGCAAGGCAATGGGAGCAGAGGAATAGGAGAGGATGAGCATGGAAAATAAGAAAAAGAGCAAATGGAGTTTTTTAGCGAATTTAGATGTTATCGTAGCATCTGTCATTCTGGCGATTCTGATCATATTAACATTTGCCGGGGTTATCTGGCGTTATGTGTTTCATGCACCATTTACATGGTTAGAGGAAGTTCAGACATCCTGTATGGTGTGGATCACATTTGCGGCAGCAGGTGCGGCATTCCGGAGCGGTAACCACGTTGCAATCGAGATGATCGTGGATCTCATGCCGGAAAAAGCACAAAAGGTAATGGAGATCATGATTGCAGTTATTGTGGTTGTGATATTAGGTTTCCTATTTGTACAGACCATTCCGTATTTGAAGATATTTCTGGAAAGTGGACGTTCCACCAGTATGTTACATATTCCTTACATTGTCGTGTATGGCATTTCACTTTTTTCCTATGTGGATATGGTAATCAGTTTTATTTACAGCATACTTCATGGCGTTAAATCAGAGGCAAAGGAGGCAGCAGGCAGCGATGAGTGATATTCTTTTATTGGCAGCAATCGTAATGTTGGTACTTTTATTTTTGAAGGTGCCTGTATATTTGGCAGTATTAGGCGGCTCTATGGTGTATTTTGCACTGAACCCGCATGTGAGCGCAGCAGTGTTTGCACAGCAGACGATTATCGGAACTGAAAAAATTTCACTGCTGGCAATCCCGTTTTTTGTCTGCGCCGGAATTTTTATGAATTACACCGGTGTCACGAAAAGGATCATGGATTTCTGTGAGGTTGTGACAGGCAGACTTCCGGGTGGACTTGCACAGGTCAATGTCCTTCTCTCAACAGTCATGGGAGGTCTGTCAGGTTCTAATATTGCGGATGCCGCAATGGAATCCAAAATGATGGTTCCGGAAATGACAAAAAAAGGATTTTCCCTTGAATTTTCCAGTGTTGTGACAGCAGCGTCCTCAATGATCACACCGTTGATCCCGCCAGGAATCGCAATGATCCTCTACGGATGTATTGCAAACGTATCCATCGGAAAACTGTTTATGTCAGGTCTTGGGGTTGGGGCATTGCTCTGCATCACCATGATGATATTAGTTGGGGTTATCTCAAAAAAACGTGGATATGGTAACATTTCCACAGAGAAAATGACATGGTCACGCTTCTGGAAGGCATTTAAACCTGCAATTTTACCGCTCTTACTTCCAATCATTATCATTGGAGGTATCAGAATTGGCGTGTTCACTGCAACAGAGGCAGGAGCAGTTGCTATCATTTACGCAGCTTTTCTTGGATTGCTTTATAAAGAGATGCATATCAAAGACATGATACAGGGGTTAAAAGAGACTGCCTGCACAACAACGTCCATCATGCTGATCGTTTCAGCAGCATCTGTATTTTCATGGATCCTGACAAAAGAGCAGATTCCACAGGCTCTGACTGCATGGATGCTTGCAAACATTCACAGTAAATTTGTATTCCTGATCGTTGTGAATATTTTCCTTCTGATCGTCGGAATGTTTATCGAGGGAAATGCTTCCATGATCATTCTTGTTCCATTGCTTGCACCGATCGCAAAAGCATATGGCATTAACGAGATCCAGTTTGCGATGATCTACATCTTTAACAATGCGATCGGAGCACTTTCACCACCTATGGGAACATTGATGTTCGTAACCTGCTCCATCACAAAATGTAAGACGGCAGCGTTTATTAAGGAAGCAGTTCCATTCTACATTCTGCTGATCGTAAACCTGTTGCTCCTCACATGGTTTGAGCCATTTACAACATTTCTTGTAAATTTAGTATATTAGTTTAAATAGAAAATGCGGCTGCCACATAAACATGTGCAGTCCATTTTCCATATCAGTGATAAAAAAGAAAGGGAATAAATAATGGAAAAATTAAATTATGATGTAATAAAAAAAGTTGGCTATGATGGATATCTTCTGAAAGAAGCACCGGAAAAAGTGATGCAGTTTGGAGAGGGAAATTTCCTGCGTGCGTTTGTTGATTACTGGTTCGACCTTGCAAATGAAAAAGCGGACTGGAATGGAAAATGCTGTCTCGTCCAGCCGATCGCACAGGGGCTGAGCGACATGATCAATGAGCAGGAAGGACTCTACACGTTATATCTGCGTGGAAGTGAAAACGGTCAGAAAGTGGATGACAAGCGTGTGATCTCCAGCGTGAGCCGCTGCTTAAACCCATATGAAAAAGCAGGCTACGAGGCAATGATGGAATTAGCAGCCAGCGATGAACTTGAGATCATCGTTTCCAATACAACAGAAGCGGGAATCCAGTATGACCCTTCCTGCAAAAAAGATGACTGCCCACCATCAAGTTTCCCGGCAAAACTGACACAGGTGCTGTACCATCGTTATCAGGCAGGAAAAAAAGGGATCATCATGTTAGCCTGCGAGCTGATCGACAACAATGGAAAAGAGCTGTTAAAATGTGTCAACCAGTACATCGAACAGTGGGGACTTGAGGACGGATTTAAAAAATATGTCAATGAGGACTGTACTTTCTGCGGCTCTCTTGTTGACCGTATCGTGCCGGGACGCATCCGTGATGAGAAAGAGGTAGCGGAGTTAGAACAAAAACATGGTTACACAGATCCGTTATTGGATGTCGGAGAAGTATTTGGCGTATGGGTCATCGAAGGTGACGAAAAGTTAAATGATGTCCTTCCTTTCAAAAAGGCAGGACTTTCCGATAAAGTATTTGTTGTGCCGGATATGAGTCCATATAAAAAGAGAAAGGTGCGCATTTTGAACGGAGCGCACACCGGGTTCGTGCTTGGCGCATATCTCGCAGGAGAAAATATTGTGCGTGACTGCATGCATGACGACGTCATCAAAGGTTTTATGAACAAAATGCTTTATGAGGAGGTAATTCCGACACTTCCATTAGATAAAGACGATCTGCTGAAATTTGCAGCAGCAGTTTCAGACAGATTTAACAATCCATTTGTAAATCATGAATTAATGAGTATCTCTTTAAATTCAACATCAAAATGGAAAGCGCGCAACATGCCTTCTTTTTTGGAATATATCAAAGAACAGGGAAAACTTCCTGTGTGCCTGACAATGTCTCTGGCTGCCTATATCGCCTTTTACAGCAATGACATTCAGGAATTGACAGATGCGGGACTCATCTGCAGACGTCCGGCAGGAAACGAATATACCGTAAGCGATGACAGATGGGTGCTGGAATTTTATTATGAACACCGGGATGCATCTGCGGCGGAACTGGTGCATGAAGTGCTTACAAATAAAAAAATGTGGGATCAGGATCTGACCGGAATCGAAGGATTAGAGAAAGCGGTCACAGAGGATCTTGAGAAAATACGCAGGGAAGGAGCAAAGGCTGCTTATGCAGGCTGCCTGTAAATGCTTATGAAGACGATACAGATAGCACCGGTGGATAATGTGGCAGTTGCACTCTGCCCGATCAATGCAGGAGAGACCGTACAGTCCGGCGATCTGAGTCAGGTCGTGGTGACAGAGGCAATCCCGCAGGGACATAAGATCGCTTTGAAAAATATTGCAAAAGAAGAGAATATTATCAAATATGGCTTTGTGATCGGACATGCAACGACAGACATTCCGGCAGGAAGCTGGGTACATACGCATAACATGGCGACGAATCTGTCCGGTGAAATTGAATATTCCTATCATCCGGAACTTAAGCAGCCGGCATCAGAAAAACCGGAGTGTTTTAACGGATTCCGCAGGAAAGACGGACGTGCAGCGATCCGGAATGAGATCTGGATCATTCCGACAGTAGGGTGTGTCAATGACGTTGCTAAGAGAATGACAGCACTCAATCAGGATCTCGTGACCGGAACAATAGACGGTCTGTATACATTTGATCATCCATTTGGATGCAGCCAGACGGGACATGACCATGCACAGACCAGAAAGCTTCTGGCGGCGCTTGTGCGCCATCCCAATGCAGCAGCAGTACTTGTATTGGGACTTGGATGTGAGAATCTGACACATGAACAGTTCGTGGAGGAACTGGGCGATTATGATGCGGACAGAGTCAAATTCTTAACCTGTCAGGAAGTGGAGGATGAATTTGAAGCTGGAAGAAAATTATTGGAAGAATGTGCAGCCTATGCCGGACAGTTCCACAGGGAACCGATCCCGGTGAGCGAGCTTGTAGTCGGGATGAAATGCGGCGGTTCTGACGGACTTTCCGGTATCACGGCAAACCCGGCAGTAGGCCGTTTCAGCGACATGCTTGTGGCAAGAGGCGGTTCCACAGTTCTGACAGAAGTACCGGAAATGTTTGGTGCAGAGGGATTTTTAATGAACCGCTGTATTAATAAAGAGGTGTTTGAAAAAGCTGTCAGTATGATCAACGGATTCAAAAATTATTTTATAAGCCATAACGAGGTCGTATACGACAACCCAAGCCCGGGAAACCGCCAGGGTGGTATTACAACGCTCGAAGACAAGTCCTGCGGCTGCGTACAAAAAGGCGGTACAGCCCCGATCATGGATGTGATCGGATATGGGGACGCTGTTGTGACAAAGGGATTAAATATGCTTTATGGACCTGGAAACGATCTTGTATCAGCAACGGCGATGACAGCAGCAGGAGCGCACCTGATCCTGTTCACAACAGGACGTGGTACACCATTCGGAGCGCCGGCTCCGACATTGAAGCTGTCCACGAACAGCCGGCTTGCGGAAAATAAAAAAGGATGGATCGATTTTGATGCAGGCCCGATCGTTGAAGGAGAATCCATTGACGACGCAGCAAAACGTCTGTTACAGCTGGTGATCGAAGTTGCCAATGGAAAAGAAACACAGACTGAGAAGCGTGGATACAGAAGCATTTCCATTTTTAAGGATGGGGTTGTTTTGTAAAAGGAATCTTAATAAGCAGGGATATCATTCCAGAAAACAGGGGTACACAATGTGTGTCCTGCAATCTTGGAATATCCCTGCTTTATTTTGCTTTTTAGTAAAAGGTCTGTTATGATTAAAATAATAATATGTTTTAAGCAAAATTTATTGATGTGATGGCAGAGGAACGGATCAATCAGAGAATTGTCGATTATACATAGAAAAAAGAGGAATCCACATGATAACAACAGTTTTATTAGATTTAGATGATACCATTCTTGATTTCCACAAGGCAGAAAAGGAAGCACTGAAAAAAGCACTGCAAAAAGTTGGAGTGGAGCCAACAGAAAAATTGCTGGCGAGGTACAGTGAGATCAATCAGGCACAATGGAAAAAGTTAGAACTCGGTGAGTTGACGCAGGAGGAAGTGAAAATAAGCCGTTACCGGATCTTTTTTGAAGAATATGGGATAACAGCTTCGCCGGAAGAAACTGCGAAATGTTACGAGCAGAATCTTACATATGAACACGAAAAAGTGGACGGCGCGCTTGAACTTTTACAGAAATTGCACGGTAAGTACAGACTGTATGCTGCATCCAATGGAACTTACGAAGTGCAGAGAAGGCGTATTGAGGAATCCGGGATTAAACCATATTTTGAGGACTTTTTTATTTCAAAAAAAATTGGATTTCATAAGCCGGATAAAAAATTTTTTGATTATTGTTTTACACATATTCCTGATTTTAAGCTGGAAGAGAGTGTCATTGTGGGAGACAGTTTATCCTCAGATATTCTTGGTGGAAAAAATGCAGGTCTGACTACAATCTGGTATCAGAGAGACAGAAATATAACAGATCATGGAGCAATCCATCCGGATTACCGCATTTTTGAATTGAGCGAATTGCCGGATTTATTAAAAAAATTAAAATAGCACATAAAGCTGCATGAATTGCAAAGAGTTATAAGGTATGTATACTGAATGTGTAGATTGTCATAAATACAAAATGCAGCAACAGAAATAAATGGAATAAATCGCAGTAATGTGCTAAAATAAGAGAAATCATGGTTCAAATTCGAAATATGGAATGTCAGCGATCACAAGATAGAAAATCGTCAGGAAACATATTTCTGGCATAAGGCATCAGGAAAGGATAGTTTTATTATGGAAGAAAAGACAACAATGGAAATCACAAATGATAGATTGGAGGAGGCGATCAAAGATTACGCAGCAGACCGGACAAAAGAAAAGCTTACAGCAGTCTTAAATCTGCTTCGTCCGACGAAACTGTTAGTTCCGGCAATGTTAAAAGCACCGGATCAGCCAACACCCTGCTTTTTAAAGAGCGGTGCCGGCGAACAGTATTTTGTAGTGTACACCTCCAAAGAGCAGATGGCAAATGCACCCAAAAGCCAGGCACTCTTAAGTATGCCATTCCCGGCGTGCAACAGCGTTGCCGTAAAACCGGAATTGAATTTAAGCGGAATGGTCATCAATCCATTTACCGATAATCTGGTATTGAAGATTGAACTGATCCAGAAACTGCATGAGGCAGATGAGAAAATGGCAAAACAGCCAAAACAGATCAAAATGACACCACAGCAGTTTCAGGCATTTGTGAAAAATCAGACAGAATTTTCTGTAATCCCAAAGCGCTTGTATACAGAAAAAGCGGAATTCGTGCAAAAACTCTGCGATGAGAAAGAGGCATTCGTCAATGAGCTTTTTGCGGCAGCATTCAAAGAGCCAAAACTTTATCCATATACAGAGGATGATTATTCCGTTATGGCATTGGATATTTCAGAGGATCTGACGCTTATCCGCGTGGATCTTCCGGATAAAGGATTAGTGCCGCCACTTTGCTACAGAATCTATATTACATACAATCCATTAAAAGATGAGGCGCATTATTATACGATCGAGATGACAAAAGAGAAGGATGTAAGACTTCTCGGCGGCGTGACAGAGGATGCAAAACACGTCAGCTATGGAAATGCACCGGTGGAGGGCGCAGAACTTCAGGAGATCATGAATCTCGCAAAAAATCCCGGGGAACTGACAAGTTAATTTGAAGTATGGATTTGAACTGCCACCTGCAGGTTGTGTTATGGACTATCACAGCCTGCAAGCGGCAGTTTTTAAGTGAAACGCTAATTAATGCATGATGATATCCGCATATTGTCCGCGTACTACGGAGAGCAGTGCATCCGGATTGACGGTAATGGAGGTTCCGATACGCCCACCGCTGATATAGATTTTGTCAAAATTTCTGGCGCTGTCATGGAGAACGGTAGGAAACTGTTTTTTCATGCCAAGGGGAGTGCATCCACCACGTACATAACCGGTAATGGCGGTGATATCTTTTACGTGGATCATTTCTACGGATTTTTCACCGACTGTTTTTGCGGCAACTTTCAGATCAACTTCCTCTGCAATCGGCAGTACAAAAACATAATATTGTTTACTTTTTCCCTGCATGACAAGTGTTTTAAAAGACTGCTCCACCGGAGCTCCGGTGGCTTCGGCTGTGTGAAGCCCATCGATGAATTCGTCACATTCATAATTGATAATTTCATAAGGTATTTTATTTTTGTCAAGAATGCGCATGGCATTCGTCTTTACTTCTTTTCCCATGGTAATTTATTTCCTTTCAGATTGATTTGCAAATTATGAAAATTCTTTCCACTGTAGTCTAATCAAGACATGTTTGTATGTCAAGAAATTAACGATTTTTTTATCTTTTTATACTTCTTTCATAAGCTGTATATTTACCGGAACCTAAAAGAATGGTATGATATTCGTTATAAAAGAAACAGCAATGACAAAAATTTTTGTTAAAGAGAGAGGATAGAAAAATGAAAGAGACATTAAAAAGAATAAAAGCGGATGTCATTTTATCAGCGTTATTGTGTGTAGTACTTGGAGTAGTTTTGATCATCTGGTCAGATGAGACAATTAGTGCAATCTGTATGCTGCTTGCATTTGGCTTAATTGTTATGGGAGTTGTAAATCTTGTGGGATATTTTACAAATCACAGACTGACATCTTTTAACGGAATGCTTGGTCTGATCCTGGTTTTAGTAGGCATCTGGCTGTTTGCAAGACCGGAGTACATCGCTATGATCATTCCAATCGTTATCGGTGTTATGCTGGCAGTCCATGGAATCAGCGATATCAAAATGGCTTTTGAGACAAAGGCAAACGGTTATGAGAAGTGGTGGAGTCCAATGATCCTTGGAATTATCAGTCTTGCACTCGGCATTATCTGTATCGTAAATGCATTTGGGGTTGTGAGCCTTGCAATGAAATTTATCGGAGTTGCATTGATCTATGATGGAATCTCTGATCTGTGGATCGTTTCAAGAACCGCAAAAGCTGCAAAGGCTATGAAGCAGGAGGCGGATGCGCTTGACGTAGACTACAAAGAAGTGGACGATTAAACCGGAGTTTAACGGATGTAGTGTCGCAGATTCTGCGGTGCTTTCTTAGGGCTTGAAGGGCAGATATAAGCGTCCTCTCACAAGTCGTGATTTTATAGGTTTATGAAAAGAAAAACGGTACAGACGAAATATG
>ERZ839947.203-NODE-203-length-87029-cov-8.572746_pt1 | contig 87029 bp, 90 predicted proteins | sample MGYA00519908_ERZ839947 | MGnify/ENA primary metagenome ERZ839947 (study PRJEB31850, sample SAMEA3708857) | human gut metagenome | biome: human gut; feature: human-associated habitat; material: faeces | place: China | collected 2014 ... | reverse complement strand
TAGGTCACTTAAGCTCCATTTTCCGCATTTAATTAAGCTGCAACACAATCTTATAGGGGTCTCCCGAGAAAATGTTGACACATACAAATGTCCGTTTTTGAGTGATAAAAGGGATAAAATGGAGGATAATCGGGATTTGAAAAGACCATAAGGCCAAAAGACCGTGACGTGAGCCCTGAACCGAACGTAGATACGAGTTCGGTTCAGGGCTTTTTTAGGATATATTTTTTATAGTAGTTAGTATGCTTTGAATGAGTTAGGGCATTTATACGGGAGAACCTTAAGCAATCTAATCCTAGACAATACAATTTTAGACAATCCAACTAGGCATACGATTACAAAGACGAAATCAAATAGCGCACTTTATATTTTCAGCACTGCCTGCCTTCGTATTTTACCTCTGAACTCGATTTCTCCGAAATCGATCCGCCGTGCCAAGGCGGGGGACCGAAAGCCGCATGTTGCCACATTAAAATGGGGCAAGCATGCCCTTTCGGTGGTGGATGAGGACGCGAAGCGGACGTTTCCATACGAACGATAGTGAGGCATATTCGCCCGTGTTTCGAAGGACGCTTTTGGAGCGAAGCGCAAGTCCGAGAAACATGTTTGAGGGCGAATGTAATTCGGTGCCCACGACCGAAGGGAGACGGTTTGGCGCCGTGCGTTTAGAGGTTTTCCCTGTGGTCTTTTTATTTCCTTGCGGCCAGAGGCCGGTACGTCGAGGCGATTGAGGTCGTGGGCGACAACGCAGATGGCTGCGTATAGGTCCATCGGCTGAAAAAAGCTTCCTGCCTGATGAGCTGGGCGCTGGAGGTGACGACACGAAGTTAGGAGGGGAAGCGCCCAGGCGTAAGGGTTCCCCAAACCAGCAACGAAACATCGTACGAATCGTCATGACGCCATTGCATCCTTAAAATGAGAAATTGAGCAATGGGGCACGCTGGTCTGGAGAATCGGAGCGATTTTTGCTCCGAGTAAAAACAGTGCCGCCCTTTACTTTTTCCCCTCCCCGTGCTACAATGACTAAAAATGAATATAGGCCTTTTAATCTAGTCCTGTGAGACTAAGAAAGGGACTTTTGCTACAGAAGAAATGAGCTGCAGTAGGCGGCGTACTTTAGGGTACGTGCCTTTAAAGAGAAGCCTTCTTGTCTTATGGGGACAAGAGGGCTTATTTTGTTGCAATGAAATGTTTCCCAGAACAAGTAAGGAGGCTATCACATGGCAAAGGCAGCGGTCAGCCTGTCCGGACGGGATATTTTAGATCTGTCATCCCTTACGGTCGAGGAATACGACCTCATCATGAAGACAGCAGCAGAAATGAAGAAAATCCTGAAACGGGATATCAAGAAGGTGCCTTCCCTCAGAGGAAAGTCCATTGTTAACCTGTTTTATGAAAACAGCACGCGTACGCGTTCTTCGTTTGAACTTGCCGGTAAATATTTGGGGGCCGATGTCATCAATATCAGCACAGGCACTTCAAGCGTCAAGAAAGGGGAGTGCCTCAAGGATACGGTGCTTACCATGCAGTCCATGGCCTGCGACGCCATTGTTATGCGGCACCCCATCGAAGGTGCAGCCAAGTACATTGCCGATATCGTAAAACCTGTTGTTATCAATGCCGGAGATGGCTGTCATGCCCATCCAACTCAGGGACTCTTGGATATGTTCACAATCCTTGAAAAGAAAAAATCCTTCAAGGGTCTCAAGATGGCCATCATCGGAGATATCCTCTACAGCCGTGTGGCGCGCAGCAATATTGCAGCTTGGACGAAGCTTGGCGCCGATGTCCATGTGGCGGGCCCGGTCACGCTCATGCCTTACGAAATGGAAAAACTGGGCGTCACGGTCCACAAACGGGTGGAAGAGGCCATAGAAGGCGCGGATGTTGTTGATATCCTCCGCATCCAGCTCGAACGGCAGCAGAGCGGTCTTTTCCCGACACCTCGCGAATATGCCCGCATCTTTGGCGTCAACGAGGAACGCATGAAACTGGCTAAGCCGGATGTGATGATCATGCATCCCGGTCCCATGAACCGCGGTCTTGAAATTTCCTATGAAGTGGGCTACAGCGACCAGGCTGTGATCCGCGAACAGGTCACCAATGGGGTGGCGGTCCGCATGGCGCTCTTATTCTTGACACTGACAGGGGGGAAACAAGTTGAAAACGCTGATTAAAAAGGGACATCTTGTCGATCCCAGCCAGCATCTGGATGCTGTGAAGGATATCCTCGTGGAGGACGGGATCATTAAACGTGTGGCTGATTCCATTGATGAGGCTGCTGATGAAACATATGATGCTTCGGGAAAGGTGGTTGCTCCAGGCTTTATCGACCTGCATACCCATCTTCGTGAACCGGGCCTTGAGGCAAAGGAAGATATCGTTTCCGGGACGATGGCAGCGGCTCACGGCGGCATTACGCGCATTGCCTGCATGCCGAACACGAACCCTGTAATCGATACCTCGATTGTCGTAAGCGGAATCAAAAAGCGAGCGGCAGAAGAAGGCTATGCCCATGTAGAGGTCATTGGGGCCATTACGAAGGGCGAAAAGGGCAAGGAACTTTCTGAAATGGGAGATATGGCCATGCGGGGCGCGATGGCCTTTTCCGATGATGGGCACTTTGTGGAAGATCCCCTGATGATGTTCAAGGCGGCCCGTTATGTGAACTCCTTTGATAAGGCGCTCATTGTCCATGCCATTGAGGAACACATGAACCATTCGGGCTATATGCACGAAGGCGCCGTATCGGCAAGGCTGGGTGTGCCGGGCATTCCTTCCATCGCGGAAGATATGGCCGTTGCCCGCGATGCCATCATTGCCGAGTATACAGGAACCCATGTCCACATCGCTCATATTGCAAGTAAAGGGGCGGTGGATATCGTTCGCCAGGCAAAGAAAAAGGGCGTGCCCATTACGTGCGAGGTGACGGTCCATCATTTGACGCTGACTGATGAGGCCTGTGCTTCCTTTAGTACGGCAACCCGCGTTTCGCCGCCCCTTCGCAGCCGGGACCATGTGGAAGCCCTGCGCGCCGCCCTGAAGGATGGGACCATTGATGCCATCGTGACAGACCACGCACCGCACGCACCGGAAGAAAAGGATGTGGAATTCCGCAATGCGCCGAACGGATTCTGCGGTCTTGAAACGAGTGTCGGGGTCATTCTGACGGAACTCTATCATACGGGTCTATTTACCATCAATGAGATTGTCGATAAAATGAGCTGCCGGCCGGCTGAACTTTTCCACCTTGACGGGGGCACCCTCCGCGAAGGCAGTTCCGCCAATATCACCATTCTGGACCTTGATAAGGAATGGGTCGTCGACAGCAGCAAGTTCTATACCCGCGGCAAGGTCACGCCTTTCAATGGAAAGCACTGCAAAGGGCAGGCTGCCGCCACCATGGTCGATGGTGTATTTGTGATGAAAGATGGTGTCGTATGCAAAAAGTAAAAGGTAAGTTGGTACTAAAAGATGGCGGTGTCTATGAAGGAACCCTTTATGGGGACCATCCGGCTGTTGGTGAAGTCGTTTTCACAACAGGCATGAGCGGCTATCAGGAAACCCTGACAGACCCTTCTTTCTGCGGACAGATTGTAGTCTTTACTTATCCGCTCATCGGCAACTATGGCTGTAATCCTATTTTTGATCAGGGAAATGGCTGTTGCTATGAGGGGCTCATCGTTGACGAACTTTGCGACGAACCGAGCTCTTGGCGAGACGAGGGAACGGTCCTTTCCTTCCTTGAAAAGAACCATATTCCGGTCCTTGCTGATGTGGATACGCGGGCCATTACGCGGCGCATCCGGGCTTACGGTACGCTCCAAGGCGTCATCGTTCCTTATGATATGCCTGATGAAGACGTCCAGAAGCTCCTTGCCACGCCGGAACGGCATGATCAGGTGGCTCAGGTGACGACAAAAGAAGTCTACCACATGGGGGATAAGGAAAAGAGCAAATTCAGCGTCGCTGTCATGGACTATGGCATTAAGCGCAATATCCTCAAAAGCCTTGTGGAAAAGGGCTGCTATCTGACGGTCTTCCCGGCGGAAACACCGGCTGAAGAAGTCCTTGCCATCAATCCTGATGGAATCTTCCTTTCAAATGGGCCTGGCGACCCGGCAGACCTTACTGTTGAAATCGACAACATCAAGAAGATGATTGGCAAGAAACCTATCTTTGGGATCTGCATGGGGCATCAGGTCATGGCTCTTGCGTGTGGCGCCAAGACGAAGAAAATGCTCTTTGGCCATCGAGGCATCAACCAGCCGGTACGGGACTATGTGGATGACTGCATCATGATTACCTCCCAGAACCACGGCTTTATGGTTGACGAAGATTCCTTGAAGGGACTTCATGTGAAGGTCATCAACCGTTCCCTCAACGATGGCACCATTGAAGGAATCCAGTATCTTGATCATCCGACCTTTACGGTCCAGTTCCATCCGGAAGCTTCTCCGGGACCGAGTGGAAACGGATATCTTTTCGATCGCTTTATTACCATGATGGGGGGACACTGATTATGCCAAAAAGAAACGATGTCAATAAAGTCATGGTCATTGGCTCCGGTCCAATCATCATTGGTCAGGCTGCCGAATTTGACTATGCAGGAACCCAGGCCTGCCGGGCCCTTAAAGAAGAGGGGCTGGAAGTTGTCCTTGTAAACTCCAACCCGGCGACCATCATGACCGATGTGCATATTGCTGACCGTGTCTATGTGGAACCGCTCAATGTGGAATTTCTCGAAAGCGTCATCCAAAAAGAACGGCCCGATTCCCTGCTTGCTACCTTAGGCGGCCAGATCGGCCTTAACCTTGCTATCGAACTAGATAAGACGGGTATCCTCAAGAAATACAATGTGAAGCTCATTGGGACCCAGATCCCGAGTATCATGAAGGCTGAGGACCGTGAACTTTTTAAGGAAACGATGGAAAAACTCCATCAGCCTATTCCTCAGAGCACGATTGTTGAGAGCGTTGCCGCGGCCAAGGAATTTGCGGACCGCATCGGTTATCCACTCATCGTGCGTCCGGCCTATACTTTGGGCGGTACGGGCGGCGGCATTGCCCACAACGATGCTGAACTCGACGATATCTGCACAAAAGGACTCCAGTACAGCCTCATTGGTCAGGTCCTCATTGAACGCTCCGTTGCTGGCTGGAAGGAAATCGAATTTGAAGTCATCCGCGACCATGCCGATAACTGCATCACGGTCTGCAATATGGAAAACCTTGATCCTGTGGGCGTCCATACGGGCGACTCCATCGTCGTGGCACCATGCCAGACCCTGACGGACCGAGAAGTCCAGATGCTGCGTACGGCCGCTATCGATATTGTCCGCGAACTCGGTGTTGAAGGCGGCTGCAACGTGCAGTATGCCCTGAACCCTGACAGCGAGGAATATATCGTCATTGAAGTCAATCCCCGCGTCAGCCGTTCGTCCGCTCTTGCTTCCAAAGCGACGGGATATCCCATTGCCAAAGTGGCCTCAAAGATTGCTGCCGGCTACACCCTTGATGAAATCGAAAATGCCGTTACGAAAAAGACCACGGCTTGCTTTGAACCGACCTTGGACTACTGCGTCCTGAAGATTCCTCGCTGGCCTTTTGACAAATTTGTCAAGGCAGACCATACACTGGGTACCCAGATGAAGGCGACGGGCGAAGTGATGGCCATCGAACGCAACATCGAAGCCGGTCTCCTTAAGGCTGTCCGCTCCCTGGAAATCGGTCTCATCCATCTTGATATGCCTGAGTTCCATTCCCTTAGTGACGAAGAAGTCTTTGCCAAGGTCCATCTTGTCAACGATGAACGCTTCTTTGCCATCGCTGAAGCCTTCCGCCGCGGCATGACCGTCGACGAAGCACACGAAATCACGAAAATTGATGAATTTTTCCTGCGGAAGATCCGTCATATCGTGGAAATTGAAAAGGCCATCAAGGCAGGCCCGCTTACGAAGGACCTCATGAAGGAAGCCAAGAAACGTGGTTTCTGCGATGAGGAAATTGGCCTTCTCACAGGCAAGACGGCTCTTGAGATCCGCACCCTGCGCAAGGAAATGGGAATTGTGCCGGTCTACAAGATGGTTGATACGTGTGCGGCCGAATTTGACGCGGAAACGCCTTACTATTATTCGACTTATGGCGTCGAAGATGAAGTGCGCCCCAGCAATAAGAAGAAAGTCGTCGTCCTCGGGTCCGGTCCAATCCGCATCGGTCAGGGCGTTGAATTTGACTACTGCTCGGTTCACTCTGTCTGGGCCCTTAAAGAAGAAGGGTACGAGACAATCATTATCAACAACAATCCGGAAACGGTTTCCACGGACTTTGATACGGCAGACCGTCTGTATTTTGAACCTCTGACCTTGGAGGACGTACTGAACGTCATCGACCGTGAACAGCCCGAAGGCGTCATCGTCCAGTTTGGCGGTCAGACGGCCATCAACCTTGCCGGTCCTCTTCACAGCTGCGGCGTGAAGATCCTAGGCACGAGCGTCGATGATATTGACCGCGCCGAAGACCGTGAACGTTTTGATGAAGTCCTGACGGAAGTGGGCATCCCCCGTCCGAAAGGGCACACCGTCTTTGATGTGGAAGGCGCCGTGAAAGCCGCCCACGATGACGGTTATCCCGTTATGGTCCGCCCGAGCTACGTGCTTGGTGGCCGCGCGATGGAAATCGTCTACAACGATGATCAGCTGCGCTACTACATGGCAAACGCTGTAAAGGCCTCGAAGGAACATCCTGTCCTTGTTGACCATTACCTCATGGGAACGGAAGTCGAAGTTGATGCCATCAGTGACGGCATTGATGTCGTCATCCCGGGCATCATGGAACACATTGAACGGGCTGGCGTCCACTCCGGTGACTCCATCGCCGTTTATCCTCCGCGCACGCTGAGCGAACACGTCATCGAAGAAATCATCGAATATACCAATAAGCTGGCCCTGACGCTCCATGTCAAAGGTCTGCTCAATATCCAGTACATCGTCCGCGATGAAAAGCTCTACATCATCGAAGTGAATCCGCGCTCCAGCCGGACCGTGCCGTTCCTGTCGAAGGTCACAGGGATTTCTATGGTGGATGTAGCCACCAAGTGTGCAGTAGGTAAGAGCCTTAAGGAACAGGGCTTTGAATCCGGGCTGAAACTCTTCCCGGATTATTACGCCGTAAAAGCACCGGTCTTCTCCTTCAATAAGATGACTGATGTGGATATCACCTTAGGACCGGAAATGAAGTCCACAGGTGAGGTTATGTGTATTGATAACCAGTTCCCGCGCGCCCTTTATAAGGCCTGCGTTGCTGCTGGGACGAATGTGCCGGATAAGGGAACCATCCTGATTACGGTGGCCGATAAGGATAAGGATGAAGTGACGGAAATTGCCGAAGGTTTTGAAGATCTGGGCTATACGATTGCAGCAACGGAAGGTACGGCAAACTTCCTCCGCAGCAAGGGCATGACCGTGGAAACAGCGGCTAAGATTGGCGAGGACAATCCGAATCTCCTGGATGACATCAAGGAAGGCAAGATCTGCATGGTCATCAACACCATGAACCACGGGGAAAGCACGCGCAGCGATGGGTTCCGGATCCGCCGCAGCACGGTAGAACACGCCATTCCCTGCCTGACGAGCCTTGATACGGCACGCGCCCTCCAGCATGCCCTGGGGGCTATGCGCCGCCGTCGGATTGTCAGTGTCATTGCCCTGCAGGATCTTAAAACGGAGTAAGTCATGACGAAATTTTTGGAAGATGGAAGGGTGGTGGGGCAGCGCAGTCTGTCCCACGACATCCGAATCATGGAAATTTGGTCGCCAAAGGTAGCAGCTTCGGCTGAGCCCGGTCAGTTTGTGACTGTAAAGAGCAGCGAATTGAGTGTGCCTCTTTTGCGCCGTCCTTTTGGGGTATCCGGCGTCAATCGTGACAAAGGCACTTTCCTTCTCATCTACCGGATTGTGGGGGAGGCGACGCAGCTGCTTGATCAGCTGAGAAAAGGAGATTCCATCAGTGTCCTGGGGCCTTTAGGGCGCGGTTTTGACCGGACCCACCGCAAGGTCCTTCTTGTTGGCGGCGGTGTTGGCCTTGCGCCCCTTCGCTTCCTTGCGGAGGATTATCCCAACGCGGACGTGGATGTCCTCATTGGCGCCCGCACGGCAGAGGAGCTTTTTTGGACGGACCTATTTCGGGATAAGACGGTTCACCAATTTGAGACCACGGAAGATGGTTCCCGGGGGACGAAGGGCCTCATCACGGCTCCTTTGGAAAAACTCCTTGATGAAGGCGGATACGACTGCGTCTATGTCTGCGGCCCTTCGCCGATGATGCGGGCCGTGACTAAGGTTGTGGAACCAAGGGCAATTCCCTGTCAGATTTCCCTTGAAAAATATATGGGCTGCGGCCTTGGTGCGTGCCTTTCCTGCACGTGCAGTGGAATCGGCAAACGGGTCAAGGTCTGCAAGGACGGCCCTGTCTTTTGGTCACAGGAGGTGTCGGAATGGTAAACAGCAGGACCCTTCTTGAAACTGAGCTGGGCGGCCTCCATCTCAAGACGCCTGTCACAACGGCGTCCGGGACTTTTGGGTTTGGTCTTGAATTTACGGATTTTCTTGACCTAAATAATGTAGGAGCCATTACGGTAAAGGGCACGACCCTTCATCCCCGGGCCGGCAACAAGGGACAGCGCATCGTTGAGACCCCTTCGGGAATCCTTAACTGTGTGGGTCTTGAAAACCCCGGCGTAGAGGTCTTCCTTAAGGAAACACTGCCCCAACTGAGGGCGTATGACACAAAAGTCATCGTGAACATTGACGGGGACAGCGCCGCCGAATATGGCGAACTGGCTGCTATGCTTGACGTGGATGGCGTTGACGCGCTGGAACTTAATATTTCCTGCCCCAATGTTGCCCAAGGGGGCCTTGCTTTTGGCACGAGCTGCAGTGCGGCCGCGCAAGTCGTGGAAGCGGCAAAGAAGCGGACCCATAAGCCCATCATTACGAAACTTTCACCGAATGTGACGGATATCACTGAAATCGCCAGAGCCGTGGAAGCGGCAGGGACCGATATGATATCCCTGATCAATACGCTGGTAGGTATGAAAATCGATATCCATACCCAAAAGCCTGTCCTGGGCAATATCATGGGCGGCCTTTCTGGGCCTGCGGTCCGCCCTGTTGCCGTGCGCATGGTCTATCAAGTCGCCCAGGCTGTCAAGGTGCCCCTCATTGGGATGGGCGGGATTACCTGTGCCGCTGATGCCATTGAATTTTTCCTTGCCGGGGCTTCTGCCATTGCCGTGGGGACAGCTAATTTTGACGATCCGAGGCTTGCAGAAACCATTTCACAGGGAATTGCGGCCTATCTTATCGACCATAACCTGGAAACGATTCGGGACCTTGTTGGCAAGGCCCTGCCCAATCAGTAAGGAGAAGGATAAAATGACGAACGCAAAAGACCGTCTGATTGTGGCCCTTGATTTTCCTACAGGAAAAGAAGCCAAGGCCCTTGTTGAGGAACTAGGGGATGCAGTTACATTTTATAAAGTAGGGATGGAGCTTTTTTACAGTGAAGGCCCAGCCATTGTTTCCTATCTAAAGGAACGGGGCAAAAAGGTTTTCCTTGACCTCAAGCTCCAGGATATTCCCAATACAGTGGCCCACAGTCTTGCCGTCCTGACGCGTCTTGGGGCGGACATCATGAATGTCCACGCTGTTGGCGGACCCAAAATGATGGCAGAAGGCATGAAAGCCATTGGGGAAGCAGCGGAAAAACTCGGTGTACCGGCACCGAAACTCATTGCTGTGACGATCCTTACGAGTATGGATGAAGCGCAGTGGGCGCCTCTTGGTTATGAAAAGTCCATTGGCGAGGAAGTCCTTGCCCTGGCGGCGCTTGCTAAAGAAAGCGGCCTTAGTGGGGTCGTTGCTTCCCCGCGGGAAGCAGAAAGCATCCGCAAGGTCTGCGGCAGTGATTTTCTCATTGTGACGCCTGGTGTCCGTCCGACTTGGGCGGCAGCCAATGATCAAAGCCGCATTGCAACGCCTAGTATGGCCCTTAAAAATGGGGCGACCCATCTTGTGGTCGGTCGGCCCATTACGAAAGCGGAAAACAAGATTGACGCGGTCAATCGGATTTTGAAAGAAATGGAAGGTGCCCTTCATGAATAACAAAAGTGTCCTGAGTATGCTCGAAGAAACCAATGCTGTGATGCATGGCCATTTTCTTCTCACGAGTGGACTGCACAGCCTCATCTACGTGGAAAAATTCAATGTCCTGCAGCGTCCGGAATACACGGAGCAGCTCTGTAAGGAAATTGCCAGCCGGTTCATCAATGACAATGTGGAACTTGTTGTCGGTCCGATGACGGGCGGCATTCTCCTTGCCTATGAAGTGGCAAAGAACCTGGGCACGAGATTCTTCTTTACGGAACGTGTCAATGGTAAGATGACCTTCAAAAGGGGCTTTGCCATCAAACCGGGAACCCGTGTCCTTGTTGTAGAAGATATTGTAACGACCGGCGGCAGCGTCCGGGAAGTGCTTGATGTCGTAAAAAGCGAAGGCGGCGTTCCCGTTGGCGTCGGCCTTCTCGTAGACCGCAGCGGCGGCAAAGTGGACTTTGGTGTTCGCACGGAACCGCTCCTGCGTCTTGACGTAGAAACCTACAAACCGGAAGAGTGCCCCATGTGTAAAGAGGGGACACCCCTGACCCAGCGCGGCCGGACGGGAAAGTAAGAAATGGAAAACTGCGGAGCTTGGCTCCGCAGTTTTTGTTTATTGGAAAATGCTGTAATGCTGTGGTACGAAAAGGCCGTAAGGCCGGCGTCAAACCGTCTCCCTATCGGTCGTGGCGCCGAATCAATTTTTCGATTACACGGTCCGTAAGCCGAATCGCGTTGGCAGCGTCTTGCGATTAGCGGTTTTGGCCCATCGAAAGCGGAACGGCTTTCGCCGTCTCCAGGGCAAAAGACCGTGACGTGAGCCCTGAACCGAACGTAGATACGAGCTCGGTTTGGGGCTTTTTTAGGATACATTTCTTATGGTGGTTAGTATACTTTAAATGAGTTAGGGCATTTATCCGGGAGAATGTTAAGCAATGCAATCCTAAAAAATACAATCGATCATACGATTACAAAGACGAAATCAAATAGCGCACTCTATATTTTCAGCATTGCCCGCCTTCGTATTTTGCCACTGAACTCAATTTCTCCGAAATCGATCCGCGCGAATTGACAGCATCAATTCTTGCCTTAGCCTGCCTTTATGCTTTCCTTCATGTTCCTTTTCACTAAAACATATGGTAAAATTAAGTGTTATGCAAGGAGGAATCCCTATGCTCACAAAACCACTCCTCGAGGCCATGAAGGCTTATCGGGAAGATCATGTATACCCCCTTCATACACCGGGCCATAAGGGCGGACGCGGTGCCGATGAGGACCTCAAGGACCTATTGGGGGAAAATGCCCTTTTATCTGACGTATCACTTATGGAAGAACTGGACGACATCCACCATCCGGAAGGTGCAATCAAAGACGCAGAAACGTTGGCGGCAGCGCTTTATGGGGCAGATCGCTGCTTTTTTGGCGTCAATGGCACGACGGGTATCATTCATGGTATGCTCCTTGGCGCGTTGCGTCCTGGGGATAAGATCCTTGTTCCCAGAAACAGCCATAAATCCGTTCTGGGCGGTCTCATTCTCGGCGGCTTGGAACCGATTGCGCTGGCGCCTTGTTATGATGAGTCGTGGCGCATGACGCTGCAGCTTAAGCCGGAACAGGTGGAAGCTGCCCTTGTCAAGGATCCTGATATCAAGGCGGTTTTTCTTACGACACCGAATTATTTTGGACTTGCTGCCGATACGGAGAAAATCGCCAAGATCTGTCATAAAAAAGGGGTGCTGCTCCTTGTTGATGAAGCGCATGGACCCCATCTTGGATTTTCGCCCATGCTTCCTAAAAGCGCCATGCAGTGCGGCGCTGATGCGGCGGCACAAAGTACCCATAAGATCGTCGGTGCCATGACGCAGTGCTCGCTTCTTCAAGTTTCCTATGCCCGCATTGACGCGGAAACTATGGAACGGGCGATGAGCCTTGTGACGACAACCAGCCCCAATTATCTGCTCATGGGCTCCCTTGACGCGGCCCGTTTCCAGCTGTCCCAACGGGGAAAAGCCATGGCGGAAGCCTCCCTTCGCGCAGCGGCGCTTCTCCGCGAAGAACTTAAAAAGATTGACGGTCTTCCTGTCCTTACAGATGAACTGATCGGCAAGGGCGGCGTTGCGGCCATGGACCTGGGGAAGGTCACGATCATGACCAGTGCCCTGGGGCTTACGGGACCGGAAGCGGCGGAAATTCTGCGCCGCGAAAAAATTGCCGTTGAGCTTGTTGATGAAGATCACGTGCTCTTTCTTGTTACTTATGCCGATGACCAGGCAGAATTTGCTAAGAAGGCCGTCCTTATCCGGGAAACGCTGGAAAAAAACCGGAAACCGGTACGGAATTTAGCACCAGCGGCTGTCCTTTCAAAGATTCCGGAACGACGCCTCCTACCGCGGGATGCCTTCTTCGCGCCTCATGAACGGATTTGCTTTGAAAAGGCGCAAGGCCGTATCATTGCGGAAACCATCAGTTTTTATCCTCCGGGGATTCCCTTGATCATGCCGGGAGAAGTCATTACCAAAGAGCTTATTGCCTACGCTCGTCTCATGCAGGAAAAGAAGCTCTTTGTCAGCGGGCCCCATGATCCCTCCCTTAGAGAAATCGAGGTCATAAAATGAAAAAAGGATTCTTTATTACGTTGGAAGGCCCCGACGGCAGCGGCAAGACGACGCAGGCCAAACGGCTGGGTGCTTATCTTGAGAAAATAGGCCTAGAGGTTGTCCTCACCCGGGAACCGGGCGGGACGGACCTTGCGGAGACGCTGCGCAGCCTTGCCCTTTCCCCAGAGATCACTATGAGCAAACGGGTGGAAAGCCTGCTTCATGTGGCGGCCCGGGCGGACCATGTGGATAAGGTCATTCGCCCCAGCCTGAAAGCGGGAAAAGTTGTCATCTGCGACCGTTTCAGTGATTCAACCCTCGTTTACCAAGGCCTCTTGGGCGGGATGGATCTTGATGAACTGGAACGCCTCTCCCTTTTTGGTTCTGCAGGGCTTATGCCGGATGTTACGTTCCTCATTGATGGGGACCCCCGCATCCTTTTGACCCGGCGGCAAGCCAGAGGAGTAACGGATAAGTTTGAGGCTCAGGGACTCTCCTTTCAGGAAACGATCCGGCAGGGCTATCTTTCGCTTTCTGCCCGTTATCCTGAACGCATCCTCCTCATTGATGGGGAGGGGGACCCTGACAGTATCACCCGTACCCTGATAAAAAAAGTGGAAAAATTTCTCTAAATGGGGTATAGTCTACTTGTTGTGTAATATAATAGAAGGAACATCACGATGTGGAAAAAAATTTTTGGTCATGAAACCAATAAGATATTTTTGGGAAACATGCTCCAAGGAGAGCGAAAAACACCTTCTCTCCTTTTTTATGGTCCCGACGGCATTGGCAAGAAAAAACTTGCCCTTGAATTTGCCCGGAGCTTTCTCTGTCTGGATGATCCCACCGATGATGTCTGCCACTGCCGCAGCTGCCGCGCTTTTAACGGGAAAAGCCATCCTGACTTCATCTATGTAGAAGGGCAGGGGGCCCGCCACGATATCTTGATTGAGCAAATCAAGGATGTGGAGAAAAAGGCGGTCTACGCGCCCGTCCTTTCCCCTTATAAGGTCTGTCTTATCGATGGGGCGGACCGCATGCGCGTAGAAGCGGCCAATTCGCTCTTGAAACTACTCGAGGAACCGCCAACATATTGGCTCTTCATCCTCATTGCTTCTGAGATTTCGCAGATCCTGCCGACCATTCGGAGCCGGCTTATGGCGATTCGCTTTGAACCGCTCCATCGGGAGGAAGCTGCTCGTGTCATGAATCAGCAAAACATCCCGCAGGGAGATACGCTGGCCCGCCTGTCCGATGGCTCACCAGGAAAGGCCCTGCATTTAGCAAAGACCGAAGCCCTCATGTGGCGGGAACGTGCCCTATTCGTTATGGAAGGCATTGCAGATCCATATCTTATGGCATGCCTTGCCCGTCTTGAATGGTTGGGCGATATGGATGTGGACCGGACACAGACCTTTTTGGAAATGCTGCTCCTCATCTTGCGCGATGCCATGATGATCAAGGAAGGCAGCGGCCTTCTTCTTTATAATGAAGATGAACGGGAGCGAATTGCTTCGATTTTTGCTTCAACTACTTTACCTGCTCTCAAGAAAGCCCTCCTCGAAACGGAGCGTTTTTACCTTGGGCTCAATAAGGGCGTCAATACACGGATGATCCTTGAGGCCCTCTTTCTTGAGATCCATACTTTTTTAAAGGAGTAACGACCGTGGTTACGATTGTTGGAATCCGGTTCAAACGAGCCGGGAAAATCTATTATTTTGCCCCTGGCAGCTTTGATCTGCAAAAAGGCGACCATGCCATTGTAGAGACGGCCCGGGGTGTTGAATATGGGGAAGTGGTCATGGGTCCCCAGGAAGTCGATGAAAAAAGCATCGTCTCTCCCTTAAAAAGCGTGATCCGCAAGGCTGATGAACGGGACGCCCGCAAGGTGGAGGAAAACCACCGCAAGGAAAAAGAAGCGTTCACCATTTGTGAAAAGAAGATTGCTGCCCGCAAACTGGAAATGCGCCTTGTCAATGTGGAGTATACCTTTGACGGCGGGCGAATCATCTTTTACTTTACAGCCGATGGGCGCATCGATTTCCGCAATCTTGTCAAGGATTTGGCTGCTGTTTTCCGGACGCGCATTGAGCTGCGCCAGATTGGTGTACGCGATGAAGCAAAGATGCTGGGCGGAATCGGATGCTGCGGACGGCCCTTGTGCTGTGCGACTTTCCTTGGAGACTTTGAACCAGTCTCCATCAAGATGGCAAAGGAGCAGAACCTGTCCCTGAATCCAACGAAGATTTCAGGAATTTGCGGACGACTCCTATGCTGCCTTAAGTATGAAAGTGAAATGTACTGCGGCCGCTGCTGTAAGAACAAGGGGAAGAAGAAGGAAACAAGTCACCTTGTTCCCAAACCGGGCATGAAGGTCGTCACGCCCACTGGGGAGGGCATGGTCATGCATGTTTCCCGCCGCGACCAGACGGTCGTGGTCGAACTGTCACCAGGCAACCGGATTACGGCAAGCTGGGACGAAATCGTCGAAGCCGCCAAGAGTGATGATTGAAACGGAACGCCTTGACAGCCTGCCCCGCGGAAATCTCCGGATTTGGCAGGACGAAAAAGAATTTTCCTTTACGACTGACGCGGTCTTTTTGGCCGCGTTTCCCCATATGGTGAAAAAGGCCAGGGTCCTTGAGCTTGGCTGCGGGACCGGTGCCATTTCCCTTCTTGCTGCAAATAGGGGGGCCCAGTCTGTTCTTGCAGTGGACAAAAATCCCCATGTCATTGAGCTTTTAGCACGCAGTGTAAAGGAAAATGGCCTTGAGCAGCAGGTCACGCCGCTTCTTGGGGATATCCTGGCTTATCGAGGCTATCTAAAGCCGGATACGATGGACCTTGTTTATATGAATCCCCCTTACCGCATTGGCGGAAGGCAGCGCCAGCTCATGACCGAAGCCTGCCATGAAGTGGGCGTTACGTTAGAAGACTTCATCAAAGCCGCTGCTTTTGCCTTAAAGACACGGGGGCGCCTCGCTATGGTCCAGCTTCCTGACCGGTTTACGGATGCCCTGCGCTTGGCCGATCAATATCATCTTGAAATCAAGCGGCTCCAGTGGGTCCACTCCTATGCTGACCGGGGCGCGTGGATTTTTCTGGCGGAGTTTCAAAAAGGGGGCCGGGGAGGGCTTACGGTTCTGCCACCCCTTGTCATGTACCAGAAGGACGGCAGTTTGAGCCAAGATGCCCTTGCTTATTATGAAGGAAAGGAGTGGGTCCATGGCTGAGTCGGTTGGAACCTTATATCTTTGTGCAACACCCATTGGGAACTTGGAAGATATGACGCCCCGTGCCCTGCGCATGCTTCGGGAGGCTGATTTCATCGCTGCGGAAGACACGCGTCATACGCGGCAGCTTATGAATCATTTTGAAATCCATGGGACGCTTCTGAGCTATCATGAGCATAACAAGGAAAAAATGGGGCCTGTCCTTTTGGCGCATTTAAAGGAAGGCAAAAACATTGCCCTTGTTTCCGATGCCGGCTTCCCAGGAATTTCCGATCCGGGTGAACTGATTGCCCAAATGTGCATTGCCGAAGGGATACCTGTTGTGCCCGTACCGGGGGCCAATGCGGCACTGACGGCCCTGGTGGCTTCAGGTCTATCGAGCACACCTTTCTTTTTTGGCGGTTTTCTTCCCAAAAGCCGGAAGAATCGTCGTGAGAAGCTGACGGAATGGAAGGACATTCCATCAACCATCATCCTGTACGAGGCCCCACACCGAATCATAGAGGTGCTTTCTGATATTGAAGACGCGTGGGGAGACCGGACCATGACCATGGCCCGGGAACTTACAAAAATCCACGAAGAATTTTATCGGGGAACGGTTTCTTCCTGCAGGACGCATCTTTTGGAGCAGCCGCCGCGCGGCGAGTTTGTTCTCGTCATTGCTGGCGGTACCAAGGCAGAAGAAGCCCCCACCGGGGATCCCCTTGACGCCGTGCGCCGCCTGATGGCTGACGGCGTGGGAAAAAAAGAAGCGCTCCAGCAAATTGCTAAAGCTTATAGGCTGCCGAAAAGGGAGCTTTATAATAGACTAGTCAAAGAAGGGGTAGAAGATGAGTAAACCAGCTTTTTTCATTACGACACCGATTTACTATCCGAGTGCCAATCTGCACATTGGTCATGCGTACTGCTCGACCATTGCTGATACGATTGCTCGGTATAAAAGGGCCAATGGGTTTGATGTCCGCTTCGTGACGGGCAGTGATGAACATGGCCTCAAGATCCAGCGCAAGGCAGAAGAAAATGGGATGACGCCGCTTCAGTACGTAGACGGCATCGTGGCAAACTTCAAGAAACTTTGGGAAATGCTGGGTATCAGCTACACGGATTTTGTGCGTTCTTCCAGTGCAGAACATGAACGGGACGTTCAGGAAATCCTGCAGCGCGTCTATGATAAGGGCGATATCTATAAAAAGAAATATGTCGGAAAATACTGCGTTCCCTGTGAATCCTTCTGGACGGACCGTCAGATTGAAGAAGCAGGCGGCGTCTGCCCGGACTGTGGCCGTCCTGTGGAAACGATGGAAGAAGAGGACTATTTCTTCCGTATGTCCAAATATGCTGACCAAATCCTTAAACATATTGAGGATCATCCTGATTTCATCCAGCCCGTTTCCCGCCGCAACGAAATGATTGCCTTCCTGAAACAAGGCTTGGAGGACCTGTGTATTTCCCGTTCCACTTTTAATTGGGGCATTCCTGTTCCTTTTGATAAAAAACAGATCACTTATGTCTGGTTCGATGCCCTTTTGTGCTATTTCACGGGGATTGGGTTCCTGCGCAATGAAGAGGAATTTAATCGCTTCTGGCCGGTTGACCTGCACCTTGTAGGAAAGGAAATCGTTCGTTTCCATACCATCATTTGGCCGGCTATGCTCCTTTCCATGGGGTATGAACTGCCGAAGAAGGTTTATGGTCACGGCTGGCTTGTCGTCAATGGAGACAAGATGAGTAAATCCAAGGGCAATGTCGTCGATCCTGTTGAACCCATCAAGGAATTTGGTCCTGATGCCGTTCGTTACTTCCTCCTCAGCGAAATTGCCCTGGGCAACGACGGCAATTATTCTCGGGAAGGTCTCATCCGCCGCTGGAATACGGACCTTGCCAATGACTTGGGTAACCTCCAGTATCGTACGGTTTCCATGATTGAAAAATATCATCAAGGGGTTGTCCATAAGACGGTTTCGGATCATGCCGATGACAAGTCTTTTGCGTCCCTTGCAGAAGAAACGCTTGCCAGTTACCGTAAGGCCATGGATGAATACCAGATCAATGACGCGCTGAAAGCTGTCTGGTCTTACATTGGTGCAGCCAATAAGTACATTGACGTAACGACACCGTGGATCCTTGCCAAGGATCCTGCGCAAAAGGACCGTCTTGAAGCTGTGATGTATAACCTTGCTGATGCCGTTCGCAATATTGCCATCCTGATTTCGCCTATGATGCCTTTCACGGCACCAAAGATTTTTGAACAGCTCGGCCTTGCCGTTCCGGAAAACTTCGACCTTGATGAAGTGAAGTACGGCGGTTTCCCTGACGGCACGAAAGTCATGAAGGGTCAGCCTATTTTCCCGCGCATTGAAGTGGAAGCGGACAAGGCGCCTCAGAAAGAAGCTCCGAAAGCTAGGAAAGCTGAAAAGAAGAATGTCGGTGTGGTTACGCCTGAAGAAATTGCCATCGATGATTTCCAGAAAGTCGACCTCCGCGTTGCTGAAATCAAAACGGCCGAACGGGTTCCCCAGACAGATAAGCTCATGAAGATTACCGTTGATGTGGCAGGCAGCGAACGAACCATTGTCTCCGGGATAGCCCAGTACTATGAAGCCAAGGACCTTATTGGCAAGAATGTCATCGTTGTGGCTAACCTCAAACCAGCCAAGCTCAAGGGCATTGAATCTCGCGGCATGCTCCTTGCTGCAAGCGACGGCAAAGGAAACCTCGTCCTTGCCGAAGTGCCGGGGATTGCTTCGGGCAGCAAGGTCAAATAATGGAACGCCTTCCTTATTTTGATACGCACGCCCATCTTGACACGGAGGACTTTGACGCGGACCGGGAAGCGCTGCTCAAGGAGATTGGGTCGCACATGCTGGGATTCATCAATCCCGGCTGTGACGTAAAAAGCTCGAAGGCATCGCTTGCCATGGCCCACCGCTATGATTTTGTGTATGCCGCCGTCGGCCTTCACCCAGAAGACCTGGGTCATGTGAGCGAAGGAGACCTTGAGGAAATCTATCAGCTTGCCCAAGATGAAAAGGTAGTCGCTATTGGTGAAATCGGTCTAGACTACTACAACGATGAAGATTCCCCTCATGAGCGGCAGCGGGATTTCCTTATCCGCCAGCTTGTCATGGCCCGTGAACTAAAGCTTCCCGTCATCATCCATGACCGGGAAGCCCATGAAGATATGACGAGGATCCTTCTGACGGAAGGGCGGGGCGTGTGCGGCGTGCTTCATTGTTTCAGCGGAGATTGGGCCATGGCTGAAACCTTTATTGAGGCCGGCTGGTACTTTGGCTTTGGTGGCACCAGTACCTTCAAGAATGATCATGGGGTCAGGGAGATCCTGCGCAAGATGCCGCTTGACCGCATTGTTTTTGAAACGGATTCGCCTTATATGGCCCCTGTTCCTTACCGCGGTAAGCGCAATAACCCGCTTTATGTGAAGCTTGTTGCTGAAATGGCAGCGGAGGTCAAAGGAATTCCTGTCCTTTCGATGATGGAAATTGCCACAAAAAATTCGCAAAATCTCTTCCCAAAATTGAAAAGTTACTAAAAATCGCGATGACTTTGCTGTAAAATTTTCAAAAGCGTCACAAAATCAGACGGTGAAAATGTTCATTTTTAGGAGCTGGTCCTAATTTTGTTTTGACAGGTTTTTCGTCTCCATGGTAGAATACAAAAGCTTTAAGGAGGCGAGAATTTGCGAATAACAAATACTTGGAAGCGTCCTGAAAAGTGGGTTGTTGTCATGCTCATGCTTGTTTTCAGCTTGAATTTTCTCGGCTTTGCTGCCGCTCCAAAACAGGTGAAGATTCAAGTTGACGGGCAGACAATTTCCCTTTCAACCAGAGCCCTTACAGTGAAAGGTGCTTTGGAAGAAGCCGGTGTTGTTCTTCAAAAAGCCGATGGTTATGATGTAGTTGGTCATGGAAACTTTGAAGATGGGTCGACAATCGAAGTCGTCCGTGCCATTCCAATCAAGGTGTGGCATAATGGAAGAACGACCGAGTATACCATCGGACGCAAAACGGTAAAAGAAGTGCTGGATGCTGTGGGTGTGGACTACAAAGGATATAAGGTCTATCCGTCCTTGGAGTCCCCGGCAAAAAAAGACATGACTATCCATGTCGTTTCCCCCACAACTGAGGTGAAGACGGCCAAAGAAAGCATTCCTTTTGAAGTGGAATTCCGCAATAATGACAACCTGCCCCGCGGCAGACAGTCCATTGTATCGGAAGGCCGTAATGGGGAAGCTGTCGTCACCTACCGCACGGTGAAGATTGGAAATCAAGAAGTAAGACGAGAACTGGCACGTGATGTTGTTTCCCAACCTGTTCCGCAAGTCGTAGAAGTAGGCACAGGCAAAAATCTGATGGTGGAAACAAGCCGTGGTTTTGTTCGGTACCGCAGCGCGAGGACCTTTGAGGCTTCCGCGTACACCCTTGCCGAAGGCAGCGGAACCGGTCTGACTTCGACAGGCGTTGTGCCTTATCATGGAATCGTAGCCGTGGATCCTGATGTAATTCCTTATGGAACGCGGATGTACATCCCTGGTTATGGATTTGCCGTGGCAGGCGATTGCGGCGGTGCCATCAATGGCAGCCGGATTGACCTGTACATGGAAAACTACTCTGACGCAATCAGTTGGGGCAGGCGCGACGTAACCGTGTATTTCCTTGAGTAGAAAAGGGGCTGTTGCCAATTGGCAATGGCCTCTTTCCTTTTTGAGGGAGAACTTTCTTTTGACAATCTTCCTTCAATCTGATAGAGTAAAAATCCAGAATAAAAGGTCTAGCATAGGGAGTGTGACTAGTTTGCTGAAGGAAGTCCTCGTCGTAGAGGGGAAAATGGATACCGTGGCCGTCAAAAAGGCCCTTGACGCGGATACCATCGAAACGGGCGGATTTACCTTGTCGCCGTATACATTAAAGAAAATCCAGGCTGCTTATGACAAAAGGGGCATTATCATCCTAACCGATCCCGATGGGGCAGGGGAACGGATCCGCCGCTATCTGACGGAGCGCTTCCCAAATGCTGGTCAGGCCTTCGTTCCTAAATCGGAAGCCCTTGCCCATCATGATGTGGGTATTGAGCAGGCTAAGCCGGAAGCTATTTTAAAAGCGCTTGCAAAGGTCCGCCATTCGACCATGGTTCCTCAAAATGAGTTTACGGCCATGGACCTTTACCAACATGGACTCAGCGGTTCCTCGGAAGCGGTAAAAAGGAGGGATGCCCTGGGCGCTGAACTGGGCATTGGCTACGGCAATGTGAAGAAAATGGTGGAGCGTCTCAATCATTATGGCGTAACCCGAGACGAATTCAATAGAGCGCTTCAGATCATCGAAACACGTCTCGCGTGAGAAAGGACTTCAGTATGCTCCATCCTGTGATTGCAAGCCGTGAAGTTACGCGGTATATTCTTGATACCTTTGGTCTTCATACAAAAAAACGCTTTGGACAGAACTTCCTCATCAATGAGGCCGTCGTAAGGGGTATTGCAGAAAAAGCAAAGATCGGTCCGGGAGACCTGGTCCTTGAAGTTGGCCCCGGAATTGGCACATTGACTCAGGCCCTTGCGGAAACCGGGGCCGATGTCAAGAGCGTTGAAATCGATCAGACGCTTCTTCCGGTCCTTCATAAGACGCTCGAAGGGTATGATAATATAGAAATCATCCATGGGGATATCCTTAAGGTTGATCTCAAGGATATTACGGGGGGAAAACCTTTTACGGTGGCGGCGAATCTGCCTTATTACATTACGACGCCCATCATTTTTTCCCTTTTGGAAGCCCAGCTTCCTTTGAAACGCATTGTTGTCATGGTGCAGAAAGAAGTGGCTGAGCGGATGGCCGCGCGCCCCGGAACAAAAGCTTATGGGCCCCTTTCCTTGGCAATGCAGTATTATTCTGAGCCCAAACTGGCAATTCCCGTTCCGGCTTGCGATTTCATGCCGGCTCCGAAAGTTGATTCCATGGTGGTCGTATGTGAAAAAAGGGAAAGCCCCATTGTCAATGTGGATGCTGCCTTATACTTCAAGGTCGTACGGGCAGCTTTTTCCCAGCGCCGTAAGATGCTCCGCACCTGTCTAAAGTCCATGGTGCGTCCCGGTGATACGGCGGAGGCCTGGATGGCCCGTGCTGGAATTGAGCCGACGCGCAGAGGGGAGTCCCTTAGCATAGAAGAATTTGGCAAGCTGGCGGAAAGCTGGAAAGAGTAATGACGGCGCACTATAAGTACTTTTCTCATATGGACTGTGAGTTTTTTCCTTGTCACAAGGGAAGCGATGGAAAGGATTTCAACTGCCTCTTCTGCTTTTGTCCCCTGTACCTTGTAAAAGACTGCGGCGGTGCCTTTACCTATACAGAAAGAGGCGTCAAGGACTGCTCCTGCTGCCTGTTTCCTCACAAAAAAGAAAACTATGGGAAAATCATGGAGCGGCTCAAAGAAGAAATGGATAAGAAATGAGCTAAGATAAGCCAGAGTGCATGGATAAAGCAATGCACTCTGGCTTTTGCTGTGGTGCTGTGGCTGCCGAAGGGAGCAGTCCAGCAAAGTGGTTATGGAATTATTGATATGCTGAAAGGCAGCAACGGTTACCTGATTTTTAGTACGATCTGCCACCGTGTTTTCGCCTTGGAACTCAATTTTTCTGAAATCTTCCCGACTTGCCAAGGCGGAGAGACCGAGAACGGGAATTTTCAACCTGTGTATCATAATCAGTGTTTTCCGGTTTTGGTGGTGGATGAGAGGCGTCAGTGGCGTTTCTATACGAACGGCAGTGAAGTAGATTTGCCCCGGTCCTGAGGCTGCTTTAGAGCGATAGCGGAAGTCCAATAAACATGTTTGAGGGCGATTGTAATTCGGCTCCACGACCAATGGGGAGATGGTTTGGCGCCACTTGTTTCCATCTTTCCCTCCACGCACTGCAGCATCAAAGCGTCAAAGCATTCCTATATGTCTTTCCACCCTAAAAGACAAAAAGTTTGACTTTTTTAGTAAAACCCCTTGCATTTTTTTTGAAAGATGCTATTATTATAGCTGTGGTTAGCACTCCAATGTAATGAGTGCTAATAAATCAAAAAGTTAAAATTTAACCATAGTGAAAGGGGATTACAAACATGTTAAGACCTTTGGAAGATCATGTCGTCGTAGAACCGGTTGTGCAGGAAGAAAAAACGGAAAGTGGGATCTATCTGCCTGATACGGCTCATAAGGATAAACCCCAGACCGGTAAGGTCGTAGCTGTAGGTACGGGCCGTCTCCTTGATAATGGCACTCGTGTTGCTTCTGAAGTCAAGGTTGGCGAAACCGTTGTTTTTGCTAAATACTCCGGCAGCGAAGTAGAACTGGACGGCAAGGATTACATCATCCTCCGTGACAGCGACATTTTGGCTGTCGTTGAGGATAAGTGAATCGCTCCCTTTTTTGTGGAGAACCAATCACCTTATATCATTTGGAACTAAGGAGTAGATAAAAATGGCTAAACTCATTCAATTTGATGAAGAAGCACGTCGTGGTCTGGAACGCGGCGTCAATAAACTGGCTGATGCTGTAAAAGTTACCTTGGGGCCCAAGGGCCGCAACGTTGTCCTCGAAAAGAAATTTGGTTCCCCGACCATCACCAATGATGGTGTAACCATTGCCAAGGACATCGAACTGGAAGATCCGTTTGAAAACATGGGGGCCGCCCTTGTTCGTGAAGTTGCAACCAAAACCAACGATATCGCTGGTGATGGGACCACGACGGCTACCCTCCTTGCTCAGTCCATCGTTCATGAAGGGATGAAGAACGTGGTTGCCGGTGCTAACCCGATGGTCCTCAAGAGAGGCATCAAGAAAGCAACGGACTGTCTCGTCAAAAAGCTTCAGGAAAACGCCAAGACTGTCAGCACCAAGGAAGAAAAAGCACAGGTTGCTTCTATTTCTGCTGGTGACACGGAAATCGGCGGCTTGATTGCTGATGCTATGGAAAAGGTTGGCAATGATGGCGTAATCACCGTTGAAGAATCCAAGACCATGGAAACCTCCCTTGAAACTGTTGAAGGGATGCAGTTCGACCGCGGCTACATTTCCCCGTACATGGTTACGGATCCGGACAAGATGGAAGCCGTTCTGTCCAACCCGTACGTCTTCATTACGGACCGTAAAATTACTATGATCCAAGACATCATGCCTGTTCTTGAAAAAGTGGTGCAACAGGGTCGTGAACTCTTGATCATTGCTGAAGACATTGAAGGGGAAGCCCTGGCTACCCTCGTTGTGAACAGACTCCGTGGGACCTTCAAGGCTGTTGCTGTCAAGGCTCCTGGCTTTGGTGACCGCCGTAAGGCTATGCTCCAGGATATTGCAACCTTGACGGGTGCAACAGTCATCAGCGAAGAAGTTGGCCGCAAGCTCGACAGCGCTACCGTTGCTGATCTTGGTTCCTGCAGCCAGGTTCGCGTAACTAAGGATCTTACCACTATCGTTGATGGTGCTGGTGACAAACAGGCCATTGCTGACCGTGTTGCTTCCATCCGTGCCCAGATTCCTGAAACTACTTCCCAGTTCGACAAGGAAAAACTCCAGGAACGTTTGGCTAAACTCTCTGGCGGCGTTGCCGTTATCAAAGTTGGTGCCGCTACGGAAACGGAACTGAAAGACAAGAAACTCCGCATCGAAGATGCCCTGAACGCTACCCGCGCAGCTGTGGCCGAAGGGATCGTTGCCGGCGGCGGTACGGCTCTTCTGCAAGTACAGCCGGCCCTCGATGAACTGGAAAAGGAAACCGAAGGGGACGAAAAGACGGGTATCGATATCGTTAGACGCGCCATCGAAGCTCCTGTCCGTCAAATCGCCAACAACGCCGGTCTTGAAGGTGCTGTTATCGTTGAAGCTGTCAAGAAAGCTGACAAGGGAATTGGCTTCAATGCCCAGACGGAAGAATATGTCGATATGATCAAGAGCGGTATTGTGGATCCTTGCAAGGTTACGCGCAGTGCCCTGCAGAATGCAGCTTCCATCGCTGCCATGATCCTCACCACGGAAGCTGTTGTTGCGGATAAACCGGCTGAAAATCCGGCTCCGGCTGCTCCTGCCATGGGTGGCATGCCTGGCATGATGTAAGATAAATCGGGGATTGTGCCGTAGGTACGCTCCTTTTATCCTTAAAAAATCGCATAAGCACTGTAAAGTGCCTGAAACGTCCCTGTGGAGTGCTTCCATAGGGGCGTTTTTCCATGCTGTAACATTTTGCAGATGATTAAAATAACTATTTACTAATCGTTATTAAAGTGATATAGTATAGCTATCATATGAATGAATCATATGGATCATCCATTTTGCTATGATATAGGAGGAATAAATTATGGAAAAACGTTCTGGCGCAGTTACTTTTGCTGGCGGCCCTGTAACCCTTGTTGGTCCTGAAGTGAAAGTGGGAGAAAAAGCTCCTGATTTCAAGCTGCTTGATAATAGCCTTGCTGAAAAGACCTTGAAGGACTATGAAGGCAAAATCAAGGTTATTTCCGTTGTACCGTCCCTTGATACGGGTGTCTGTGATGCTCAGACCCGTTGGTTCAATAAGGACGTAACCGGTCTTTCTTCCGATGTTGTGGTCCTTACGGTTTCCATGGACCTGCCTTTTGCCCAGGCTCGTTGGTGCGGGGCTGCTGGGGTGAAGAATGTTGTCACCCTTTCTGATCATCGTGACGCCTCTTTTGGGACGAACTATGGGTTCCTTATGGAAGGGCTGCGTCTTGAAGCCCGCGGTGTTGTTGTCATTGATAAAAATGATAAGGTCACCTATGTGGAATATGTTCCGGAAGTTACTCACGCCATTAACTTTGAAGGTGTCCTTGCTGCAGTAAAGACCCTGATCTGAATAAAGGGTTTCCTGAGCGATTGATTCACCATGCACCTTGTAAGGGAGGCGTTTTGATGACGTTTCGTGACCAGGATTTTCACAAAGAAAACATCATCTATCGGAATGTGGACCACTTTGCCCAGTGGCTTGCATCTGTCCTGAAGACCTTTGATGGGTCGGCCCAGTCCTTGACGGTTTACTTGGGGGACCTTGCGGAAGCTTACGCTGTTTCCAATGAAGAATATTTTGAAATCCGCGGTTTTTATACAAAAAGCGGAAATCCCGAAGGCTATTCATTCAAGGTCCAATATCAACAGGACGAAGACGGCGAAATCATCCAAAATATGATTTTATAACAATAAGAAAAGATCCCGGCTGGACATGATACCAGTCGGGATCTTTTTTAGGCTGTTTCCTTTTTCCTGCCGCTGTGAGTCTTGCCTTAATTGCCGGAAACTCTTTCATCAGGAAGAGAGCAATGAAAAAGCTGATCACGGAGTAAATGATGAGCCCCATGATGCCAAAATAATAGGCACTGAACCCTGCCGCCATGGGATAAACGGCAAAGTCTGCATTGCTACTGTGAAAAAGGGTTCCCATGGCCTTACCTTTTTGGGTGCCTGAAATGGCGTTAACAAGACGCGCCGCTTCGGGATGGAAGAGGCTGCTGCCCAATCCGCTCAGCATGGGTAAAATGAGGATGAACCAATTATATTGGGTAAAGGTCATGGCTGAACGGCTGAACCCACAGAGAAAAATACCAAGGGGGGACCAAGTAGGGAAGGGGTACACAGACCGAATCATAGCCGATGAAAGGTTTCGTTACAGAGACAAAGACAATATTGGCAAAATGATGCCCGCTGCTCCCTTATAGGAAAGCTGACAGGCCGCAATAAAATAAGGGAGAAGGGCAGGAATCCCTCCTTGGGCCCAGTCGGTGCCAACATGGCCTATTTGCATGGGGAGAAGCGTTTTCTTTCATTGTATGTGACGGCAATCCTTCCGGCAAGGAAAAAGAATGGGGGACAAAAAAGGTCTCTTGGAGTGGATAAGTTAACTTGCCGTTTGGTTACATAGAGCATTAGAAGCAAAATATAGATATATACTGATTCAAAATGTAATGGATACATAAAGATTATACTCTATTTGACCGCATTAAGTGGATGACTCATTATTATTTTTGAAAAATTTTATATTTTCAGAAAATAGCTAGCATTCTTTTCTTAGTTTCGGTATAATAAAGATGCAATCATTTTTCTCAAAGCGCCGTTTTTTCTATCGAAGGGGACGGCAGCGGTCCAATCAGCCGCGGCTCGGATAGCCGGCTTACAAACCGGCAGGCGCTTTCAGCATGAACGGAATCCAATCAAACAAAAGGAGGCAGCAAATCGCATGCAAACATCTGTCAGAAAGAAGTCGTGGATGAATCAATTCATCGACACCATTGAGTATTGGGGAAATAAATTGCCCCATCCTTTTATCCTTTTTGGGATGCTCGTCATCATTACCCTTATTGGGTCCTGGATCCTATCCCAGGCGGGCTGCAGCATCACCTATATGGCGGCTTCACGAACACCGGGGGAACCGGAAAAGGAAGTGACCATTGCCGTTACCAACCTGCTTTCCGGTGACAACCTACGTTACCTGATTACGAAGTATCCTGATATTTTCATTGGGTATCCCCCCATGAAACTTGTTCTTGTAATGATGGCTGCTACGGCCTTTATTGAAAAGACCGGTTTTTTTGGGACTTTTATGAAAAAGTATCTGCTCCGCGCGCCTCGGAGCCTCGTGACTTTTGCTGTTGTCTTCGTCGGCGTCAACTCCAACTTGATGAGTGATGCCGGGACCCTTTTTGCCTTGACCATGGGCGGAATCATTTTCGCTGCTTTGGGCCGAAATCCTTTGATAGGTGTTATTCTTGGCTGGGCAAGTTCGAGCGGTGGCTTTACGGCGAACCTATTCCTTGCTGGTACGGATGCCCTGCTTGCAGGCATCACGGAAGGTGTTGTCAAGGAGATGGGCGTTGCTGTCGATATCAATCCCGCCATGAACTACTTCTTTATGGCTTCAGCAACCTTCTTCCTTTCAGTGACGCTCACCCTTTTTACAGAAAAGGTTGTCTGCCGCATGGTCGGCGATGGGGATGGAAAGGTCAATATGGCCATGCTTGAGGAACATAAACTGACGGCAGACCAGGAAAAGGGACTGCGCTTTGCATTTTATGGCTTCCTCTTCTTCCTTGCCGTCATGGCAGCCCTCACTGTTCCTTCTTGGGCCATCTTGCGCAACGCAAATGGCGGTTTCCTGCCGAAATCTCCGTTCTTTGCTGGCATCATTACCCTCATTGCCTTCTTCTTTGTTTCCACGGGCTTGCCTTATGGTGTGGCAACAGGGGAAATCAAGAAGTGGAAGGATATTCCGCGCCTTGTTTCCGCCGGTCTGCGGGAAGCGATTCCCCTTTTGACGACGACTATGATGGCTGCGGTCTTCATCGACATGATGAATAAATCCAATATCTTTAAAATGGTCGCCGTTGCTGGTGCAGAAGCCCTGCGTGGAGCTAATATCGGTCTTTTGCCGCTTTGTTTGATGATCATAGTCGTGACCACCATTATCAACCCGTTCATGACGAGCGGCTCCTCCAAATGGCTCATCATCGCGCCCATGATTGTACCTATGTTCACCATGCTGAATGTGCATCCTGCTTATGCCCAGCTTGCGTACCGCATTGGTGACTCGGCCACGAATATCTGCTCCCCCCTGCAGGAACTTCTGCCCGTGATCATCGGCATGCTGACGCAATATCAAGAAGAAGGGAAAATCCCTCTGCGCCCCGGTGAAACGGAACATCGCAAGATTGGGATTGGCACGATTTTCTCTTTAACAATTCCCTATGCCATGGTTATCCTTCTAACCATGACGGCCATGCTCATTGTTTGGCTTACCTTTGGCCTGCCAATTGGACCTGGCATTCCCATGCATATTCAGTAAGGTTACAGCTTCCTTGATTTTGTCCCCCCTTTAAGAAGGATAGCGGCAACGATGGTCAATCCCCCGGCAGCTTTGCGGCTGCTGGGGGATTTGTAGAATCAGTGGAAATCCATCGCGGTGAATATCCTTCTGGAGAGGCTTCTATCTGAAGTCTCCCTTTTTGTAAACGGAGAACAATCATCATGAAAACAAAGAAAAGCTTCCTCAATCTATTCATTGATACCATTGAGTATTGGGGCAATAAATTACCTCATCCTTTTATACTCTTTGGCGGTATGCTCCTTGCTACCCTGATCATTTCCTGTATTCTTGCCCGCATGGGTGTCGGCATCTCCTATATGAGTGCATCAAAGATTCCAGGCGAACCGGAAAAACTTGTGACAGTTTCTGTTGTTAATCTTCTTTCTGGAGATAACCTGCGCTACATCATCACGAAATTTCCGGAAATTTTTGTTTCTTATCCACCGCTAAAACTGGTCCTTGTCATGATGGCAGCCAGTGCCTTCATCGAAAAAACGGGCTTTTTTGAGACCTTCATGAAAAAATATCTGCTCAAGGCACCGCGCAGTTTAATTACTTTTGCTGTGGTCTTTGTGGGAATCAATGCCAATCTTATGAGTGACGCGGGGACAATTTTTTCCTTTACCATGGGCGGTGTCATTTTTGCCGCCTTGGGCCGCAATCCCCTTATTGGGGTCATCCTGGGCTATGCCAGCGCCAGCGGCGGTTTTACTGCCAATCTCTTTCTTGCTGGGACGGATGCGCTGCTTGCGGGGATAACGGAAAGTATTGTCAATGAAATGGGACTTTCCGTACCGATTAATCCTGCGGTCAACTATTTTTTCATGGCAGCAGCCACTTTTATCCTTTCCGTGACGATGACTCTTTTTACGGAAAAAGTTGTATGCCGTATGGTGGGCGATGGGGATGGGACACTTGATGAGAGCCTCATTGAAAAGCATCGCCTAACGGCAGATCAAGAAAAAGGTCTGCGCTGGGCTTTTTATGGTTTTCTTTTCTTCCTTTTGATTATGGGGCTTCTCACGATCCCGGACGGAGCACTCCTGCGCAATGCCAAAGGTGGATTTCTTCCGAAATCCCCACTCTTTGAGGGCATCATCGTCATTATTGGGTTTGCTTTTGTGGCAACGGGCATTCCTTATGCAGCAGCGACGGGAACAATCAAGGAGATGCGGGATATTCCCCGCCTCGTATCGGCGGGTCTGCAGCAAGCCATTCCTCTTTTGACAACAACTTTGATTGCTTCCCTATTCATTGACATGATGAATAAGTCTAATATATTCAAGGTTGTTGCCATTGTTGGAGCAGAAGTCCTGAAAGGGGCCGATGTGGGACTCATTCCTTTGTGCCTGATGATTGTTGTTGTTACGGCGATCATCAATCCTTTCATGACAAGCGGATCCTCGAAGTGGCTTCTTATCGCTCCCATGATTGTACCTATGTTCACCCTCCTCAATGTCCATCCGGCTTATGCCCAGCTGGCCTTTCGCATTGGGGATTCGTGCACCAATATCTGTTCACCCCTTCATTCGGCTCTGCCCATCATTATAGGGCTTCTCACGGAATACCAGGCCGAAGGGAAGATTCCCTTGCGCCCCGGCGAAATGACGCAGCGGGAACTGGGGATTGGAACCATTTTCTCCCTTACAATTCCTTATTCCCTGATCCTTCTGTCAACCATGACGGTCATGATGATTCTTTGGCTCCTGCTTGACCTGCCAATTGGGCCGGGGGTTTCCATGTATTTATGATTGATGTGATATACTGAAAGAAAACTCAATGAAGGAGGGATAGCAATGCTGATTAAAAATGCTCATGTACTCAGTCCCCATGTGACAGAGGGGGTCTATGATATTAGGGTTCTTGAAGGGAAAATTGCCGAAGTGGGGGAATCCCTTTCGGCAGAAGGCGAATCCGTTCGGGACGCTGGCGGGGCCTATGTGACGCCCGGTCTCATTGATGCTCACACCCATCTTGGGCTCAAAGCAGATTCGCTGGGTGAATTCTACGCCGACCATAACGAGAAGAAGATGATCCTTTCCCCAGAGATGCGGGCCATTGATGCCATAAATCCTCTCGATCGGACCTTTGAGGAAGCACGAAATGCCGGCATTACTTGCTGCGCCAGCGGGCCTGGTTCGCTGAATGTGATTGGCGGCCAATATGCTGCCATCAAGACCCGGGGCAAGATTATTGACGAGATGGTCCTTGACCCTTATTTTGCCATGAAATGCGCCTTAGGGGAAAATCCTAAAAAGGGATATGAAACAACCCGTATGGGGATTGCTGCAACACTTCGGGAATTTCTCCTTACGGCCAAGGTTTATGCGGAAACACCCGTCCGTGATTATGATCGGAAACTGGAACCTATGGTGCCTATTATGCGCGGCGAAAAAACGCTCAAGATCCACTGCCACGAGGCTCTTGATATTGTGACGGCAATCCGCATTTGTGATGAATTCCATCTACGGTTTACCTTGGACCATGTGACTTGCGGAACGGATATCTTGGAATTCTTGCGCAAACGTCCGGAAATCCCGCTTCTCGTAGGTCCAAGCTTGGGAAGCCGAGGCAAGGTAGAACTTCACGGGAAAGGGTTTGACAGTGTGGCGGCATTAGCCGAAGGCCGCCATATCTGCATCATTACGGATGCGCCCGTAATTCCGCTGCAGTATTTGCCCGTTTGTGTCGGTCTTGCCATCAGTAAAGGCATGGCCTATGAACAAGCCCTTGAAGCAGTTACCATCAATGCGGCCCGTGTTATGGGCGTTGAAGGCCGGGTAGGGAGCCTTGAAATAGGGAAGGATGCCGATCTGGTCCTTTTTAAGGAAAAACCCTTTGTCACGATTCAAGATCCTCTTGCGGTCATGATGGACGGAAATTTTCTTGATGTCTCCATTTAAAGAAGCAATTTATGCACCTCTCCTGTCAATGTTGATGGGGGAGGTTTTGTTTTTTGCTGGAAAAAGGAATATTTGCGTACTGAAAATTACAATGATGAGAATAAAATAGTACAGTATATAACGCTAAAACATTGTAAATTAGCGTTATAAGAATATGTTTAATTTTATGAACAAATTGTAAAATATTTGACGGAGTATTTCACACCATGTAAAATTAATATTATGAACAAATATTTTGCATAAACATACTAAAGAAAGGATGGTTTCATGAAAGTAATCAAGTTAATGATCCTGACCGCCCTCCTCGTGTTATTGGGGATTCTTTCAGGGTGTTCCTCTGATGGAAGGCGTCCTGTCGTTTTTGCAGATCCCGGATGGGACAGCGTCCGGTTCCATAATGCCGTGGCCCAGATCATTGCCGAAAAGGTCTATGGCCTCAAGACAGAAATCCTTTATGGTTCAACGCCCATTACGCAGGCTGCCCTTGTACGCGGCGACGCGGATGTCAATATGGAGCTGTGGACGGATAACGTTCCTACCTATGAAGCAGATAAGGCCGCCGGTGGGATCGTGGATTTGGGCATCAACTATGCTGATAACCGCCAAGGTTTTTATGTTCCGCGCTACGTCATTGAAGGCGATGCTGAACGCGGTATTTCCCCTATGGCGCCGGACCTCAAATCCGTCAAGGACCTGAGCCGATATGCGGCGCTCTTTAAGGATGAGGAGGAACCGTCAAAAGGACGCTTATATGGGGCCATCCCAGGATGGAACATCGATGCCATCCTTTATAAGAAGTATAAAGCCTATGGCCTTGATCGGAACTATGTCTATTTTCGGCCCGGCAGCGAAGCTACGCTGTCTACGGCTTTTTTGACCGCCTATGAGAAAGGACTTCCTGTTGTAGGGTATCAGTGGGAACCGACTTGGCTTTCGGGTAAACTTGACCTTGTCCTGCTGGAAGATGCCCCTTATGAAAAAGCCGCTTTTGAAGAGGGACTTACAGAAGCGCCTGTCGTGAAGGTTGTTATCGCGGCCAATTCCCGTTTCCCCAAACGGGAACCTGATTTTTCAAAGTTCCTCAGCCGGTATCACACATCGAGCGCCCTTACGGCAGAAGCCTTGGCCTATATGGCGGATACGAAGGCTTCCTATGAGGAGACGGCCCGCTGGTTCCTCAAAAAACATGGGAACCTTGTCGATACTTGGCTAGCACCCGATGAAGCGGCTAAATTGCGAGAAGCACTTTAACTGGGAAAGGAGCCTTTATGATCAACTTCCTTACAACGTTTCCGAACCTTCACATCAATGTGGCTGAGCCCGTCGATGCCCTTGTCCGCTATATCAATATTCACTACGGAGCATTTTTTGTCTCCTTCAAACGCCTTATCGGTGCCTTTGTTGGGGGCCTTAACAGCGGCCTTGACGCAATTCCTTGGTGGATTTTGATCCTTGCCGTGGCCTATGGCGGCGGCAGGCTGATGGATAGTTACCGCAAAGGAGCCTTTTTTGGCGGACTGCTCTTTTTTATCGGTCTTTTGGGTTACTGGCAGATGATGTGCGAAACTCTTTCCATCGTCCTTGCGGCCGTATTCTTTTCCCTTTTGATTGGCCTCCCCATTGGCGTCCTTCTTGCTTCCATCAAGCGGGCAGATCCCTTGATCCGACCTTTTCTTGATGCCATGCAGACGATGCCGACCTTTGTCTATATGATTCCTGCGGTCATGCTTCTAGGGCCGGGGAAGGTGCCGGCCGTCCTTGCAACCGTCGTATATGCAGTCGTTCCTGTCATTCGGCTGACGAGTCACGGCATCAAGCAGGTCGATCCAGAAGTTGTAGAAGCATCCCGTTCATTTGGGGCTTCACGCTTCCAGACCCTCGTCAAGGTACAGATTCCTCAGGCTCTGCCTACCATCATGACAGGAATCAATCAGACCATGATGATGGCTGTTGCTATGGTCGTTACAAGTTCCATGATTGGTGCCAACGGCCTTGGCATGGAAGTCCTCATTGCCATCAACCGTATGGAATCAGGACGCGGACTGTCGGCAGGACTCAGTATTGTCATCATTGCCATCCTGCTTGACCGTCTGACCCAAAGCGTGATTCGAAAGGAGGAATCCTAATGACACAAACGCCCATCCTCGAGGTCCGGCACCTCTATAAAATCTTTGCGCCTTTGGACTTTCGTGGTGAGAAGAAGATGGCCTATAAGCTGCTGGAACTTGGGGCCACAAGACAGGATGTTTTTGAAGCAACCGGGATGACGGCGGCCGTGACGGACGTGTCCTTTCAGGTAGAAAAAGGTGAAATCTTTGTACTCATTGGCTTATCAGGCAGCGGTAAATCGACCCTTGTGCGCTGCCTCAATATGCTGCATCGGCCCAGCCGAGGAGAAGTCCTCATTGATGGGGAAGATATCACTGCATACGATGAAGCGAAACTGCAGGAACTGCGGCGGACCAAGATTTCCATGGTTTTCCAAAATGGCGGACTGTTGGCGCATCGGGATGTCATGGGCAATGTGGGCTATGGCCTTGAAATCCGCGGTGTCAAGAAGGAAGAACGCGAGGCCAAGGCCCTCGAAATGATTCGTATGGTGGGCCTTGAAGGACACGAGCGGGACCGTCTTGACAGTCTTTCCGGCGGGATGCGGCAGCGCGTCGGTATCGCCCGGGCCCTAGCAAGCGACCCGGATATCCTGCTCATGGATGAAGCCTTTTCTGCCCTTGATCCCCTTGTGAAAAATGATCTCCAGTTTGAACTCCTGCGCATCCAGGAACAGACGGGAAAGACCATCATCTTCATCACCCATGATATCAATGAAGCCTTTAAGCTGGGCAGCCGCGTGGGCATCCTGCGTGACGGACGCATGATCCAGCTTGATACACCGGAAAAAATGCTGAGCGCACCGGCCAATGATTATGTCCGGCGCTTTATTGACAGTGTTGATACAACGAAGGTGCTCACGGTCAAGCATATTATGACCGTTCCCGGGTCCGTGATAAAAAAGACTGACGGAGCCAATGTGGCACTTAACAGCATGCGTACGAGCGGCGTTTCAAGCGCCTATGTGGTGAGTGACTATATGCATTTTGACGGGATCATTACCCTGGAAGGGGCCCTTTCCGTGCGGGATGGGAGAAAGACCTTTGAAGAAGCCATCATTCGGGAGGTCCCTTTTGTACGCAATCTTGATGCCCCCGTTTCCTCGATTGTCCCTTTGGCGGCAAAGACGCAGTATCCCCTTGCTGTAGTGGATGAACATGATGTCTTCCGCGGCATTGTTACAAAGGCCTCTGTCCTGTCGTCCCTTTCCGTCTGAATAAAAAAATCGGGTCTTCCCAAAGGAAGATCCGATTTTTCTTTATTTTTGGTTCAGCCTTTTTGCAAAGAGGGGATAGCGTTGGCTCATCTTTTTTGTCATGACAAGGCAGTACTCGATGTGGGCTGATTGGTCCGCGATGGGGACGGACGTCCGATCTTTGAGGGTCTCTTCACTTAGGACACGGTCCGTAATGAAGGAAGGCAGGGTAGAAGCCTTTTCCAATTCAAAAAAGTCATCCCTCTGTTCTTGAAGCAGGAATCGGGAATGGGGCATGGTTTCCTTGATCAGATCCTTCCAGAATCCGATATGGGAATAAACAATCATGGTCGTTCCGTCCAAATCGGAAAAAGAAAGGGAGGGGCATTTTTCCTGGGGATGTCCTTTAGGAAGGTTAAAGTACAGTGATTCCTTGCCGAAGGGAAAGGAGATGAGCGCAGTGTCGGTTGGCGTAAAAGGCAGGATGATGACCTGATATCGCCCTTCCCGCAATCCTTGAAGGAGAGGGCTCGTCCCGCGCAGTTCCGTTGTCAGGGACTGCGCAGGATAGAGTTCTGTTGCCAGCCGTACAAAGTCCATGACAGGATAGGGAGCACAGCTTCCCAGCGCCAAGGTGTGCCTTGAGCGGTCAAGCTGGCGGACCTTGTCCGTCATGGCATCTAATTCGGAAAGGACCTTTTTTGCTTCTTTCATGGCAAGCAGTCCATTTTCATTGAGGGCGATGTGATTTTTTGAACGCTCAAATAACATAACTCCAAATTCCTGTTCCAGGAGTTTCATGTTCCTTGTCAATGTCGGCTGCGAAACGTGTAGGGATTCCGCTGCTTTTGAAAGGGTGCCGTACGCGCCAAAGGCAACGAATTGAAAAAGGTGCTCAAATTCAATCATACGAACCTCCACTATTTAATTTATAAATACAAGTATACCATAATATAAATGTACAAGATACGGATTTCTCGCTATAGTATAAGAAAGATTGTCTTCTTCAGTCATTATTTTGAGAAATAATATGATAGAAAAGTAGAAAGGTGGAATCCTTATGCAGGAAGTGACTCTTAATCAGGGAATCAAGATGCCTCAACTAGGCTTTGGCGTCTTTCAGGTTCCCGACGAAAAGATTTGCAGGGAAAGTGTCCTTATGGCCCTTGAAACTGGGTATCGGCTCATTGATACGGCTGCCGCTTATTTCAATGAAAAAGCCGTAGGACAGGCAATCAAGGAAAGCGGAATCCCTCGAAAAGAGCTCTTTATAACGACGAAACTATGGGTCCAGGATGCTTCTTATGAAAAGGCCAAGGAAGCCCTGAAGGTGTCCCTGGATAAGCTTGGACTGGATTATCTGGACCTTTACTTGATCCATCAGCCCATGGGGGATTACTATGGTGCCTATCGGGCCATGGAAGAAGCGTATGATAAGGGGCTTATTCGGGCTATTGGAGTCTGCAATTTCTATCCCCATGTCCTTGCTGATTTTTGTGAGACCGTTCGCGTCATGCCTGCCATCGATCAAGTCGAGCTGCATCCCTTCTTTCAGCAGGAAAATGCCTTGGCCCTTATGAAACACTATGGCGTGAAACCGGAAGCTTGGGGTCCTTTTGCAGAAGGAAAACATGGCCTTTTTACCCACCCGGTCCTTACGGAAATCGGGAAAAAGTATGGCAAGTCCGCCGCCCAAGTGGCTCTGCGCTGGAATCTTGACCGCGGCGTCATCGTAATCCCTAAATCGACACATCTGGAACGGATGAAGGAAAATCTCGATGTCTTTGATTTTACCCTTTCAGCAGAAGACCGCAGCGCCATTGCAGCTCTTGACCGGGGGCGCAGCGACATTGTGAATCACTTTGACCCCCAATTTGTTCAGGCCCTTCACAAGCTGAAAATCCATGAGTGAGGGCCTTGCCAGCTCTCCCAGGTTGATTTTCCTATTTCATCCATTACTCACGCTTAAAAGAAAAGCTCCAGCCTCCTTCGAAGGGGGACGGGAGCTTTTTGGCGTGTCTAAAAGGGGTTATCTCTGGTCTCAAAAATCGATATCCCTATCGTAGTACAAGGGCTGGAGCAGTTTTTTCATCTTTTTTTCCGTCGGCTTACGGGGATTGGACAAGGTGAAGGCATCCATGCCAGTATGTGCCACGAGTTTTGGGGGCAGGCCGCGAGTCAATTCGGAATCAATGATGGCAATGTCCGGTGTAATCTTAAAGGCCGCAACCGAGTATTTGATTCCCTTTTTATCATCCGTGATGATGGAAAAGCTGTTGATTTCCATGGCCGTGCCCGATGTGGATGAAATTGCGATGAAAGGGGCTTTGCGTCTTAGCCTAAAAAGCCCAAAGACTTTGCGCATTTCGTTAAAGGTGATGGCGGGGTATTCATAGTTGAGCCACATGGCTTTTGCGGCATCAATGGGGGAGCTGCCGCCAATGGCGATGATTCATTGAGGACCAGATTCCTGCATGACCTTGACGTTTTTAAGGACAGTTTCGACGAAATGGTCGGATTTGATGCCTTCATAGATGGTAACTTCCATACCTGCCTTCTTGAGGTAGGCTTCAGCTTTGTCCAAGGAGCCGTTCCTCCGGCTGGGACCTCCGCCGGTACGGATGATGCCCATTTTCCTGTTAAGTTTTTGAGGATTTCCATGGAACCATAGCCATTACAGATATCTCTTGGAAGGGTTACTCGCTGCATGATATGACCTTCTATTTAGGTTACGGGTTCATCATATCACGGTGTTGATGCAACTAAAATGGTGACAACAAGGGGTTATTTTTAAGGCCTGAATCTGTAATAAATTGACCCTATCACCTGCGGCTTTGTCCATTTTCCAAATGCTTTTGCTCTTTGCCGCGCTGGGTAAGGCAGTCCATGATGAGGTGCAATTTTGGGAGGCTGGATTTTACGAAACTTTTACAGGAAGAAAAGGTCAATCTTTACAGAAGTAGGATAGGCTATTCATAAAGCAAAACCAATATAGTTTATTGTGAAATGGCTTGCGTAAGAAAGGATGGATCATTGATGAAAGTAAAAAGCGTATTAAGAAAAGGATTGCTGATGGGGTTAGCTGCCATGATGATTGTTGGACTCGCTGGCTGCGGCGGTAAGAAGGCCGTAACGACGGGGGGCGAAAAGGCCCTTTCTGGAAGCATTACGGGTTCTGGTTCATCGGCTCTCCTGCCGCTTGTCAAAGATGCCGCAGAAGCCTTCAAGAAAAACCATAAAGATGTATCCATCAGCCTTAACGCAGGGGGAAGCGGAACTGGTCTTAAACAGGTCTCGGAAGGCTCTGTCGATATGGGCAACTCCGATGTTCCGGCTGTGGCAAAACTGCCTAAGGAAAAAGCAGAAAAGCTCCTTGACCACAAGATTTGTGTCATGACTGTAGCGACCATTGTCAATAAGGATGTGGCATCAACTGTCAAGAATCTAACAAGCCAGCAGCTAAAAGATATCTTTACAGCAAAAATCAAGAACTGGAAAGAAGTGGGCGGACCGGATGAACCGATTGTCCTGATTACCCGTCCGAAGACTTCCGGCACGCGTTCCCTCTTTACGAAATATGCATTGGGCGGAGCGGAAGAAGTATCCAATAAGTCCCTTGAGACAGATAACTCCGGACTTTTGCTCCAAAGTGTCGCCCAGAACAAAGGAGCTATTGGATATGTAGCCCTGCCTTACCTTGTAAAGAACGATACGGTCGCAGCTATAGCCATTGACGGCGTTGCCCCGACCTTGGAAAATACCTACAGCGGTAAGTATAACGTCTTCGGATTTGAACATATCTACACAGCAAAAGATCCAAAACCGGCGGTGAAAGCTTTCCTCGAATTCATTAGTTCTGCTGATTACGGCAAACGGATTGAAGAACTCGGTTACGGCGTCAGCAGCAAGATGCAGATAAAGGATCCAAATCACGATTAAGTCCATCTTTAAAACCTTGAGAAAAGGAGATTTTCTATGAAGGAAGAAGCGATGCTGCAGCATGCAGCAGCCGTCCATCACAGGGAGCTCCTTGCAACGACGGGAGTAAAGCTATGCGGATTTACCGCGGCTTTGCTTCCGTTTTGTATAGGCCTGTTCCTTTTCATGCGCGGCAGTGAAACATTTCTGGTCTTTGGTCACTCGTTACAGGAATTTCTTTTCAGCGGTCAGTGGGCCCCTTCTGATACGGCGTCCGGCGGAGGGCAGGTAGGGGCTGCCATGTTTATCTCTGGCTCCCTTGTCATCTGCCTTCTTGCACTTTTATTTGCCCTGCCTGTCAGTCTTGCTGCAGCCATTTATATGACGGAAATCGCATCTGCTTCGGCACGGCGCCGGGTCCAGCCTTTTATAGAACTTTTTACAGGGATTCCCTCTGTCATCTATGGCTGGATTGGCCTTACAGTATTGATTCCTTTTTTGCGGAAATTTTTCACGATGCCTTTTGGCTTTTCTGTCTTGGCTGCCGCATTGGTTCTTGCAGCCATGATTTTTCCTGTGATCACCATGATGGCTTCCGATGCGATGATGGCTGTTCCCAAGAGCCTGCGTGATGCAGCGTACGGCCTTGGTGCGACACGCTGGGAGACAATCCGTACCGTTGTTTTTCCTTCTGCCCGAACGGGAATCTTCACGGGAATCGTCTTAGGTCTTGCCCGTGCCTTGGGCGAAGCCCTTGCCGTGGCCATGGTGGTAGGTCAGATGAAGGTTTTCCCAACCTCCCTCTTTATGCCGGCAACGGCCATGACAACAGTGATTGCTTCTGATATGGGAAGCGCCATGGAAGGCGGCGAATATAATGCCGCACTTTGGACACTGGCATTTCTGCTTTTTGCTATATCGTTTATCCTGATTTTTGTCATCCATCACGTAGGAAAAAATCGCTCAAAGGAGGCTGCCTGATGATCAAAGAAACTTCTTCGCTTCCTTGTCATGATGCGCCATCAAAGAAAGAGGGGCTAAAACGCATCAAGCGAAAAAGAAAAATATCGTCCATCATGACCGGTATTTTTTATGCTGGGGCTTTTGGCGCGGCTTTGCTGCTCATTGTCTTTGTTGGGTTCGTCATTGGGCAGGGATTCCTAGCAGTGAGTTCCGATATCCTCGATTCTCTTTCCGACATCTTTTTCAATACGCTCTACCTTGTGGTCATGGCCCTGTTTTTCAGCGCCTTATGGGGGATTCCTGCAGGAATCTTTCTTGCTGAATATGCCGGTCATGGAAAAGTGACACAATGGGTCCGGATGGCAATTGAAACCTTGGCGTCCCTTCCCTCGATTGTTGTTGGCTTATTTGGCTATCTGGTCTTTATCGTCATGACCGGTTCTCAATGGAACCTAATGGCCGGGGCCCTGTCCGTTTCCATCATTACCTTGCCCATGCTCGCCTCTGTTACGGAAGACGCCCTTGAAGGACTGCCGCCCTATTATAAACTGGGCAGCCTGGGTCTTGGGGCGTCCCGGATACAGACGCTGGTCCACGTTCAGCTGCCCGCTTGTTTCCCACGCATCATGACGGGTCTCATTCTTGCAGCCGGCCGTGGTTTTGGGGAAGCGGCTGCCCTGATGTTTACGGCGGGAATGAGTACGGACATCGACTGGTTCAAGTGGAATCTTTTAAGCCGCTCCTGTCCGCTGAATCCCTTTAGACCGGGGGAAACTTTGGCTCTTCATATTTGGGCGCTTCGAACGGAAGCTCTTGATCCCAATGCAGCGGAAATCGCGGGAGTCACGAGCGCTATCCTCATGCTGGTTGTTGTCATTTTCAATGCGGCTGCCCGCTATATCAGCTGGCGCATGGAAAAGAAAATGGGAGGAATTTGATCCATGGAAAAACAAGATGCAAGACCGGAGGACCTGACATTTGATATTCAGCACGTGAATCTTTTCTATGGAAAGAATCAAGCCTTGAAGGATATTTCTATGCAGGTTCGCAAAAATGAGATTACTGCCCTCATTGGGCCGAGCGGATGCGGGAAATCCACGCTCCTTAAGACGCTCAACCGCATGAATGACTTTGTTGAAGGCTGTCGCGTTGAAGGCTCTATCAAGTTTGAGGGACATGATATTTTTACGGAAATCGATCCCTTGCTCCTGCGCTATCGGGTGGGTATGGTTTTTCAGCAGCCTTCTCCCTTTCCGAAGAGCATTTATGATAATGTGGCCTATGGGCCGCGCGTCCAGGGTATTACGAGTCAGTCCGTCCTTGATGGTCTCGTGGAAACCAGCTTGAAGCAAGCCGCCATTTGGGATGAACTCAAGGATCGACTCAACATGAGCGCCCTGGGCCTTTCCGGCGGGCAGCAGCAGCGTCTTTGCATTGCAAGGACACTTGCTGCGCAGCCTTCTGTCATCCTTATGGATGAACCGACGAGTGCCCTTGATCCGATTTCTACCCAGAAAATTGAGGACCTTGCCTTGGAACTCAAGAAACAATATACGATTGTCATCGTGACCCATAATATGCAGCAGGCCAAACGAATTTCCGACTGGACAGCGTTCTTCTACTTGGGGGAATTGGTGGAAATGAACGGGACCGAAAAACTCTTCACCAATCCTGACGAACCTCGTACGGAATCTTACATTACAGGCCGGTTCGGCTGATGCCAAAAGGAGGAATGAACATGCGGGATGCCTATGTAGAGTCCCTTGAAGAAATGCACAAAGACGTGGAAAAGCTTATTTGCGCGCTCAAGGATACCATCAAACGGACAGGAGAAGCCATGCTCACCATGGATGTCGATATGGCAAGGGAAATCCGTGATGGGGATGAGGTCTTTGATAATATGATCCGTGATATCATGCACAAAGACCTCAATATCCAGATCCTGCAGTCGCCAGTTGCCGGTGATTGGCGGGGCCTTGTCGGAACTTTCAAAATGCTGGGGGACATGGAGCGGATTGCGGATCATTGTTCCGATATCAGCAGCTATGTGCTCCGTATTGCGGGAATGAAAAATCCCCTTCCGCTGCCGAAAGGGGTCGATCATCTGTATGAAGATATGGAAGGCCTTGTCACGACTGCATTTGACTGCTGGCTAAGGGGGGATTCCAAGACCGCGGAACTGATCAAGGATAAAGATGATGTTGTCGATGCCCGCTTCAACCAATTGCTTTTTGATCTTTCCAATAAAATCGAGAATCGGGAAGATCGGGTAAGCATAGGTGCCTATGTGGATTACGTACTCATCATCAAATATATTGAACGCATGGCAGACCATGGAACCAATATCGGTGAATGGGTTGTCTATCAAAAAAATAATCAATTGCCGGGTCGGCCCTCTCTGTGAGCAGGGGTTCCGGATGCGGGCAAAAGGACTCGGGGGGCCGGGTCCTTTTGCTTTTCTCCTGCCAAAAAGGAAATCCCCTGCTTCTGAAAGGTCTTTCCTAAAAAATACTTTTTAACATGTTGCCCGATTGGCGCCATGAGCGTGGCGAGTACATCATCAGAGCCTGATCAGCACCATATAGCAAGCCGTTCCAACAACCATGGAAAGCATCATGCTGCGCTTTTTTAGCTGCACGATAACGGTGACGGCTGACGCACATAATTCAGGCAGGCCGTAGGGCGAAGCAAGAAAAGTTACATGGCGCAGGCAATAGACGCAGAGCATAGCAAAAATGGCGGGAGGCAGGGCTTTTCCCAGATAGGTCATGAAGGGCGGCGTGGGGCGCTTGGATGAAAAGACCAAAAAAGGAAGAAAGCGGGTCAGGACAGTTGCCGCGGCACAGACTCCAATCGTAATGGCTTCTTCTAAAAAGGTCATGAAGGAAAGCCTCCTTTTTGGGAAATTTGTTTCCGCAGTCCTGTTACGAGAAAGAGTATTGCAATCATGGTGGGAATCAGGAAATGGTCGGGGCCAAATAGGAGCCGGCAGATAACGGCAGAACATAGGCCAATGGCCGCAGTAATCGGCGTTTTTTGCTGACGGACCTGTTCAACAAAAATAACAATGAACATGCTTGTCATGACAAAGTCGATGCCTTTTGTGTCAAAGGGAACGAGGGACCCAAAAATGCCGCCGAGAGCTGCACTCATAAACCAGTACGTGTAATCAAGCAGCGTAACAAAGAGCATGTACCAGCCTGGATCAACGCTGGACCCGGGCTTTTTGGCAAAAATCAGGGCGAAGGTTTCATCACACATGCCGTAAATCAGAAACGGTTTTTTCCAGCCCATTCCTTTATAGCGGTCCAGCATGGCAATGCCATAAAATAGGTGACGCGCCTGAATCATGAGCGCCATGAGAAAAGCCTGGAGCGGGGCAAAGGGGGAAAGCAGCATGGTCACAGTGACAAACTCCAAGGAGCCGCCAAAGATGATCATGGCCATCAGCATGGGGTACCAAAAGGAAAAGCCCATGCGCTGCATATAAAAGCCATAGGCTGCCCCGATAAAAAGAAATCCGGCTGCAATGGGAAGGGTTGCCGTAAAAGCTTCTTTGAAAGCCTTCAGGATGGATGGATGAGCGGGGGATTCGGAAAAAGACAACGCTATCACTCCTTATAAAAAGGGACTGCCACCGTTGTGGTGCAGTCCCTTTCATGTGCTGAACAATCAATCTTTGCTGGGAACAAGATCCTCGGCTTTTAATTCACCGCGCTTGGCCCGTTCCGCAAATTCGGCCGTTGCTGTAAACAGGACGTCACTGCTGCTGTTAAGGGCTGTTTCACAGGCGTCTTCCAAAACGGAGATGATAAATCCAACGCCAACAACCTGCATGGCAAGGTCGTTGGAGATTCCAAAGGAAGCACAGGCTACAGGAATCAGGAGCAGGGAACCACCGGCTACACCGGAAGCCCCACAGGCACCGACGGTGGAGATGAGGCATAGAAGGAGGGCTGTCAAAAGGTCAACTTGGATACCTAAGGTGTTGGCTGCGGCCAAGGCAAGGACGGAAATCGTGATCGAAGCTCCTGCCATATTGATTGTGGCACCAAGAGGAATGGAAATGGTATAGGTATCCGGGTTGAGACCCAGGCGTTTGCAAAGGGACAGATTGACAGGGATATTGGCAGCTGAACTTCTAGTAAAGAAAGCATAGATGCCGGATTCACGGATCGTGGCAAGGACAAGGGGATAGGGATTGCGGTGAATCTTCGCAAAGACGATGAGCGGGTTCATGACAAGGGCCACCAGGGCATAAGAGGCAATAAGGACCCCAAGCAGCTTTACGTAGGAGAGCAGGGCGGAAAGGCCGCTTGCAGAAATGGACTGCGTCACAAGCCCCATGATGCCAATCGGGGCAAAACGGATGACCCAGCTTACGACAATGGTGATGCCCTTGGAAAGGTCATCAAAGACTTTTTTCGTTTCCTCTTTGGCGACTGCATGCATGGCAAGGCCAATGATGACGGCCCAGGCGAGAATCCCAATATAGTTGGCCCGCAATAGGGCATTGACGGGGTTATCCACAACGTTCATGATCAGCGTATGAAGGACTTGAGCAATCCCGCTGGGCGGGTTGATTTCACTGTTTCCAATTGATAGCTGCAGGGTTACAGGAAAGAGAAAGGAAAGCGTTACGCCAACAAGAGAAGCGGCAAAAGTACCCAGGATATAAAGGGTGACGATAGGTTTCATGCTGGTATCGCCATCACTTTTGCGCTGCATCATGGCGTTCATAACGAGAATAAAGACAAGAACTGGAGCTACGCCTTTAAGGGCGCTGACGAATAAATCGCCGAAGATGCTGACAAAGGGGACCGCAGAGGGTACAAAGACGGCGAGCACGATGCCAATGACGAGCCCAATGGCAATCTGTTCGATGAGGGGGACTTTCTTTACAAAGGTGACAAGCGGATTCATGAGCAAACTCCCTTTCTTTCATGATTGGAACAATTGAAAATAAGATTCTTTTAGTATACTCGTTTCGTATTTCAAGTACAATAGTTTTTGATAAATTCATGAAAAAAGAAAGTCGTTACAATAGAAAGGTAAAATCGATAATATAACTAAAACTTGTAATCTATAATCCGCTTATTCTGATATAATCAGCTTTTCGTTCCCGGTATGGAAAAGGGGGAGCCAATCAGTTGGCCGGTGGTAGGTGACGCCTGAACAGATTTTTTTGATAAAAGGCCTGCCACAAGTGCTGAAGCTTGGACAGGCCTTTTCATATTATCGTCACGCTAGGAGAGAACGCCCGTTGCCTCTTCAATCCGTTCTTCAATTTCTAGGCAAACATCCTCAAAATGATCCATGATATCGTCCTTTGTCAGGTGAAGGATCTCATAGCCATAGCGCCAAAGCTTTTTCTTGCCTTCGGCTGTATCATCTATGGGGGTTGTAGGATTATTGGGATTTCCGTCTATGACGATGAGCAGCTTTGCCTTGGCACAGTAAAAGTCGGCAATGAAGCCAAAAATGCATTTCTTGCGGCCAAAACGGAGGGGATAGGGCCGCATGAAGTCAAACCAAAGATGACATTCGGCTTCATTCATGGACCGCCTCATAGTGGCGGCAAGGCTTCTGTTTTCCCAATCTTCGTGTTGTTGGTAATAGATCATGTGTCGTGTCTCCTTCATTATGGATTGGTGTGTAATGGGTTCATGTCCTTTATTATGCCCTAAATAGAACGGATATAAAAGGGGGATTGGATAAAAGGGAATTTTTTGATGATAAAAGGACTGATTTTGGGGACAAAAGGCTCTATTCCGGAACTATCCCAAAAGATCTGCCAGCTGTTTGAAAAATAAACAGAATCATAGTATAGTTATACATGGAAAGAAGCGTTCCGGTCGCCTTTTTTGTGAAATGGCCGGTCAATACGAAAGAATATCCTAAGAAGGAGTATCAGTTTATGAAAAAAATTATTTTAACAGGGGATCGTCCTACGGGCCATCTTCATGTTGGTCATTATGTTGGTTCCTTGCAAAATCGTGTGATGCTGCAGAATTCAGGCGATTTTGATGAAATCTATTTTATGATTGCTGATTCCCAGGCACTCACGGATAATGCTGAAAATCCCGAAAAAGTCCGTCAGAATGTACTGCAAGTTGCCCTCGACTATCTGGCTGTAGGCATCGATCCTGAAAAGGCCACGATTTTTATCCAGTCCATGGTCCCGGCCCTTTATGAACTGACCGCTTATTACATGGATCTTGTCACAGTTTCACGAGTACAGCGTAATCCGACCGTCAAAGCGGAAATCCAGCAGAAGAACTTTGAAAACAGCGTGCCGCTCGGCTTTTTCTGCTACCCTGTAAGTCAAGCCGCTGATATTACGGCTTTCCATGCGACCCATGTTCCCGTTGGGGAAGACCAGGAACCTATGCTTGAACAATGCCGGGAGATTGTCCGCAAGTTCAATTCCGTTTACGGGGAAACCCTGACGGAACCGGATATCTATCTGCCGCCCAACAAAGCTTGTTATCGTTTGCCGGGGATTGATGGCAAAGCCAAGATGAGCAAATCCTTGGGCAACTGTATCTATCTTTCTGATGATGCTGAAAACGTGAAAAAGAAAGTCATGTCCATGTATACGGATCCTACCCACATTCAGGTTTCCGATCCAGGGCATGTGGAAGGCAATACAGTCTTTACTTATCTTGATGCATTTTCCAGACCAGAACATTTTGCGCAGTTCCTGCCGGAGTATAAGAATCTTGATGAACTGAAGGACCACTATCGTCGCGGCGGCTTGGGAGATGTAAAAATCAAGAAATTTCTCAATAAGGTCATGGAGACCTTCCTTGAGCCAATCCGTACACGCCGCAGATCGTGGGAAGCACATCCGGACGATGTGTATGACATCCTTGAAGCGGGAAGCAAGAAAGCGGCCCAAAAGGCAGGGGAAACCCTCGCCGAGGTTCGTCGGTCCATGCGGATCAATTATTTTGAGGACCGCAGCCTCCTGAAATAAAAAGCGGGGAGTGTTTTCCTGTCATTGAACTGAATCATCCGAAAAGGAAGAGCCCCTGGCGGCGCTTCCTTTTCTTCATGCAAAGGAGCTGACGCTATGACCCATTCCTCAACCACTATGGATATGACGAAGGGGAGTATCTGGAAGAGCCTTTTCCTTTTTTCGCTGCCGCTTCTGCTGGGCAACTTTTTTCAGCAGCTTTACAGCACGGTTGACAGTCTTGTCGTGGGAAATTTTGTGGGCGCCGACGCCCTGGGCGCGGTAACAAGCATGATGCCCGCCGTCAACACGCTGATCGGTCTTTTTATGGGAATCAGTACCGGGGCCAGTGTCATCATTTCCCAATACTTTGGCGCCCATGACCCGGATATGCTGAAGAAAGCAATCCACACATCCTTGTTGGGGACTTTTATCCTTTCCCTTCTTTTTGATGCAATTGGTTATGTAGGAGCTCCCTATATGGTCCGTTTTATGCGGACGGCGCCTTCCATTACGCCCCTTGCTACGGCGTATCTTCGCATTCTTTTGACGGGCTCCACAAGTACCATGCTTTATAACATGGGATCTGCCGTCTTACGGGCCGTCGGGGACTCGAAGCGGCCGCTCTATTTCCTGATCTTTACGAGCCTTCTTAATGTGGTGCTGGACCTTTATTTTGTGGTTTCCCTCAAGATGAGTGTTGCCGGCGCAGCCTTTGCAACCGTCATTAGCCAATATGTTTCGGCACTATTTATCCTTTTTGTCCTCTATCGATCCCCTGATGTCTATCAGATCCGTTTCAGGGACATGAAGATCCATGGCTTTGTTTTCAAGCAGATCATCGATGTCGGCATGCCGGCAGGGTTTCAACAGGCCCTCACCAGTTTTTCCAATGTTTTTGTCCAAGCATATATCAATTTTTTTGGAGCGGCGAGTACCACGGGGTGGGGTGTCTATTTCCGAATTGATGCCTTTATCCTCATGCCTATGATGACCATTGCTTTAGCTGTTACAACCTTTACCGGGCAGAATGCAGGGGCTCGGAACCTTTCCCGCATCAAGGAAGGTCATAAGGTCGCTTTGAAGATGGCGGAACTCGGGACGCTGATCCTGGCCCTGCCGGCACTTTGTTTTGCCCCGGAGATTGTTCGGATTTTCAATACGGATCCGGACGTTGTTCATTACGGCACCCTTTTCATACGAACGAACTGTTGGTTTGCCCTCTTTGCCTGCCTGAACCAGGTCTACGCGGGTGTTCTGCGGGGCATTGGCGATGCCAGGGCACCGATGGTTATCATGCTCTTTTCCTTTGTCTTTTTTAGGCAAATCTATCTTTTTATTGTTTCCCATATTCAAAATGAGCCTCATCTCATGGCTTTTGGTTATCCATTAGGGTGGATGATGTGCAGTTTCCTGCTTTATCTCTACTACCGAAAATCGGGATGGGAAAAACGCTTTGCCTAACGTCTGATTTTTTGTGAGCTGCCCACGGGCAGCTCTTTTACTATTCTTTTGCTAGGGGGAGGACATTTTCTTGTCAGGGTCGAAAAAGCCTCGCTTATGCATGAACGATTTTGTAACATATGATATAAAAGTTCGAATTATAATTGACATGAAGGCTGCAGATTGATAGAATGTAATCAGCATTCGTGTGTTTATTCAATTGACCCTAGAGAAGTTTCATGGTAATCGATTCATGGTAGGCTCTGGGTCTTTTTTATTCGGAGGTGCTTAAGATGAAAGTTGCAATGATCATGGGAAGCAATTCTGATTGGCCTAAACTGGAGAGTGCTGAACAAGTCTTTCAGGAATTTGGCGTTGAACTTGAAGTTACGGTTGCCAGTGCCCATCGTACGCCGGAACTCGTCAAGGCCTTTGCCGAAGGAGCTCGGGACCGCGGTGTTGAAGTCATCATCTCTGCTGCCGGCGCTGCTGCTCACTTGGGCGGTGTCGTGGCTTCCTATACCACGCTTCCTGTCATTGGGGTGCCCATCAATGCGACGGCCCTTAATGGAATGGATGCCCTTTTGAGCACGGTCCAGATGCCAAGCGGGATTCCAGTTGCCACCATGGCCATTGACGGGGCCAAGAACGCAGCCATTTTTGCTGTTCAGATCCTTTCCCTTAAGTATCCGGAACTGGTCCAGAAGCTTGCAGCTTACCGTGCCAAGATGAAAGAAGAAGTCAAAGCCAAAGGTGAGAAGCTGGCAGCTGCCCGGGCTTCTCACTAACTAATTGCCATGTAAGGAGGAACTATGCGGGACCTTTTCTACGAAGCGGATAAGCTGCATGAAGAATGCGGTGTATTCGGTATCTATTCCCACAAAGACGATGTAGCACTTAATACGTATTGGGGGCTTTTTGCACTGCAGCACCGCGGTCAGGAAAGTGCGGGGATTGTTGTCAGCGATGGACAGAACGTTCATGTGAAAAAGAATATGGGCCTTGTATCCGATGTTTTCAAATCGGGACTCCAGGGTCTTGACGGGTATATCGGCATTGGTCATGTCCGTTATTCCACGACGGGCAGCAGTATGACCTACAATGTCCAGCCTTTGAAAGTGTTCTATGATGGGGGCAATCTCTGCCTGTCCCATAACGGAAACCTGACAAATGCGGCCAGCCTGCGGCAGGAGCTTGCCAAGGAAGGACATGTGTTCCAGACTACGGTTGACAGTGAGGTCGTCCTGTCCCTGATTGCCCGTTCCCGCAAAAAGACTTTGGAAGAGCGCGTGGCGGAAGCCGCCAACGCAATCAAGGGCGCCTTTGCCATCCTCATCATGAGCAACGATAAGCTGATTGCGTTCCGTGATCCTTATGGCTTCCGTCCCCTTTGTTTGGGCCGCCTCGATCATGGCTGGGTTGTGGCAAGTGAAACCTGTGCCCTTGATTTGGTGGGTGCCCATTATGTCCGGGACGTCAAACCGGGCGAGATGATTGTCATCGATGATGCCGATAAAGAGCCGAAAAGCATCATGTATGCCCAGCATCAACCGGCTCACCGCGCCCACTGCATCTTCGAGTTTGTCTATTTTGCCCGTCCTGATTCCATTATGGATGGGGAAAGCATTTATATGGCCCGGGTCAATATGGGACGCATCCTTGCCCGTGAAACCAAGGATATCAAGGCGGATATCGTCATTTCCGTTCCTGATTCAGGGACGCCGGCCGCAATTGGCTATGGCCTTGAAAGGGGAATTCCTTTCCTTGAAGGCCTGACAAAGAATAAATATATTGGAAGGACTTTTATCCAGCCGACGCAGAAACAGCGCCTCAACGCGGTGCGGCTGAAGCTCAATGCCAACCGTAGTTTGGTGGCGGGTAAGTCTGTCGTCATGGTTGATGACTCGATAGTCCGCGGTACAACGAGCGGCAAGATTGTTCAGCTCCTGCGCGACGCCGGGGCCAAACAGGTCCATGTCTGCATCAGTTCCCCACCGGTCATGAATTCCTGCTATTATGGCATTGATACGTCAGAACGCAAGGAACTGATTGCCGCGTCCAAGACGGAAAAGGAAATCTGTGAATATATCAAGGCCGACAGCCTGCATTATATTTCCATGGAAGGCCTGCGGTCATCCCTGTCCGTCCTTGATCCGGATGATATGTGCTATGCCTGCTTCAATGCCAAGTATCCTGATCGGGCTGATGAAGAGATGAAACACGGTTCCAAGTATCAATTTGAAATGGGCTGCTAAGGAGGTACCAATCGTGAGTGAAGAGAAAAAGAGTATTACCTATGCTGATGCTGGGGTAGACATCGATGCCGGCAACAAAGCCGTTGAACTGATGAAAGATAGTGTCCGCGCGACCTATCGTCCAGAGGTCATTGGTGACCTAGGTGGTTTTGGGGGGCTTTTCGCCTTGGGTTCCTATAAGGATCCTGTCCTTGTATCCGGCACAGATGGCGTGGGTACAAAGCTCAAGATTGCCTTCCTCATGGACCGTCATGATACCATCGGTCAGGATGCAGTCGCCATGTGTGTCAATGATATCCTTGTTCAGGGAGCGGAACCGCTCTTTTTCCTTGATTACATTGCAACGGCCAAAGTGGATTCCCAAAAGATTGCCGACATTGTTCGCGGTGTGGCCGGTGCCTGCAAAGAATCTGGCTGTGCCCTCATTGGTGGTGAAACCGCTGAAATGGCGGGCTTTTATGCCAAGGATGAATATGATATTGCTGGCTTTTCCGTCGGAGTGGTCGAACGGGACAAGATGATCACTGGTAATAAGGTGAAGGTCGGTGATGTGCTCTTGGGCCTGCCTTCCACGGGCATCCATTCCAATGGCTATTCCCTTGTCCGTAAGCTTTGCTTTGACGTGATGGGCATGACGGTTGATACGTATATCCCCGAATTTGGCAAGACCCTCGGCGAAGAACTCCTTACACCGACTCGTCTGTATCCCCGTACATGTCTGCCGCTCATCAAGAAATTTGACCTCCACGGTATGGTTCACATCACGGGCGGCGGTTTCTATGAAAACATTCCCCGTATTCTTCCAGCTGGCTGTGATGCCGAAGTCCATGCTGATGCGTGGGAAATGCCGGCGGTCTTCAGGAAACTCCAGGAATGGGGCAACGTACCTTGGAAGGAAATGTACCGCACCTTCAATATGGGGGTCGGCATGGTCCTTGCCGTGGGGGCTGACGAAGCAGACGCAGTCCGTGCCCATTTGAAGGAAAATGGGGAAACCTTCTATGAACTGGGTCATGTTGTGCCTGGAACGAAGAAGACGGTCATGAAAGGCGGCGTTTTCGGTGAATAAGAGAAAGCTCGGTGTTCTTGTCAGCGGTCGGGGAAGCAACCTGCAGGCCATCATCGATAAGATTGCGGCAGAATCCCTTCCCATCGAGATTTGCCTTGTCATCAGCGACAGCCCGGAAGCTTTTGCCCTGGAACGGGCGGCCAAAGCAGGAATTATGGGTCAAGCCATTCTCCGTCAGGATTTCAAGAACAAGGCTTCCTATGAAGCGGCTCTTGATGCCGCCCTGCGGGAAGCCGGGGTTGAGCTGGTTGTCCTTGCTGGGTTCATGCGCATCCTGAGCGCTGAATTTGTGACCAAGTGGCCCCATGCCATTATCAATATCCATCCGGCGCTTCTGCCCAGTTTCAAAGGCCTTGACGCGCAGGGACAGGCCCTCCAGTATGGAGTCAAGATTGCTGGCTGTACAGTTCATTTTGTTGATGCTGGCATGGACTCCGGTCCAATCATCCTCCAGAAGGCGGTTCCCGTCTACGATGAGGATACGCACGATACCCTTGCCGCGAGGATCCTGGTAGAGGAACATACGATCCTTCCGGAAGCTGTGAAACTATGGTGTGAAGACCGCCTGATCGTTAAAGGGCGGAGAGTCAAGATCAGAAAGGAATAAGGTGATCACTATGGCAATCAAAAGAGCCCTCCTTAGTGTGTCTGATAAACGGGGAATTGTGGAATTGGCCCGCTTCCTTCATGATAAAGGCATTGAAATCATTTCCACTGGCGGCACCATGAAAGCCATCAAAGAGGCCGGCATTCCTGTAACCTATGTCAGTGATGTAACCGGTACGCCTGAGATGATGGATGGCCGCGTCAAGACGCTGAATCCGAAAATCCACGGCGGCATCCTAGCAGTGCGCAGCAATCCCAAACACATGGAAGACATGAAAAAGAACGGCATCAAACCGATTGACCTGGTGGTCTGCAACCTCTATCCTTTTGAAGCGACAATTGCAAAACCGAACGTGACAGAAGCAGAAGCCATCGAAAATATTGACATTGGCGGTCCCTGTATGGTCCGGGCATCGGCAAAGAATTTCCATGATGTGGTGATCATCACAAATCCAGATCGCTATGCCAGTCTTATGAAGATGCTTGACGAAAAGGGCGACGTGGACCTTAAGACACGCCGCATGCTGGCCAAGGAGGCTTTTGCCCACACGGCCCATTACGATACGGCCATTAGTGCCTATTTTGAGAAACTGCTGTCATAAAGGAGGCCTTTTGGTATGAATGTACTCGTCATTGGCGGTGGCGGCCGCGAACATACAATTGTTTGGAAACTCGCCCAAAGTCCCAAGGTTAAAAAGCTTTATGCGATTCCTGGCGGCCCGGGGATGAAGGGATTGGCAGAATGCGTTTCCCTTGATGTGACCGATTTGGAAGGTTTGGCCCGGTGGGCCGAAGAACATGCCATTGACCTAACCGTGGTGGGGCCGGAAGCTCCCCTTGTAGCTGGTCTTGTCGATGTCTTTGAAGCTCATGGACTCAAGGCTTTTGGTCCTAAGGCCAAGGCGGCAGAGATTGAAGGCTCCAAGATTTTTTCCAAGGAACTGATGGAAAAGTATCACGTGCCTACGGCTTTTTTCAAGGTATGCGATTCCTTGGAGGAAGCTAAGGCCTACGTTTGCGAAAAAGGAGCCCCGATTGTCATAAAGGCCGATGGACTTGCTGCTGGTAAAGGCGTCGTTGTCGCTATGACGAAAAACGAAGCGCTGGAAGCATTGGAAGAAATGATGGGGCAGGAGCATCGTTTTGGAAGCGCCGGCAGCCGTGTTGTCATCGAGGAATTTATGGAAGGGGAGGAATGTTCCCTTTTGTGCTTTACCGATGGCAAGACCATTGTTCCAATGATTCCCGCCCAAGACCATAAACGGGTCTTTGATGGGGATAAAGGGCCCAATACGGGCGGCATGGGTGCTTATGCCCCAGCACCCGTGATGACGGATGCCCTTAAACAAAAGACACTGGATGTGGTTGTCCGCCCTGTCATTGAGGCTTTGGAAAAGGAAGGCCGGCCTTATTCCGGTTGCCTTTATGCAGGTCTCATGATCTGTGGGGATTCCATCAAGGTCGTTGAATTCAACTGTCGATTTGGCGATCCGGAAACCCAGGCCGTCCTGCCGCTTTTCGACGGGGACCTGGCAGAAGTAATGTATGCCTGCGTAACAGGAACCCTTCGCCCTGATATGGTAAAATGGAAATCTGGGGCCGCTGTCTGCGTTGTCATGGCAAGCGGCGGTTATCCTGGCTCCTATCCGAAGGGGATTGCCATTACGGGCCTTGAGGAAGCTTCCAAGCTTGAAGATGTCGTGGTTTTTCATGCTGGGACCAAGGAAGTGGACGGACAAATTGTCACAAATGGCGGCCGTGTTCTCGGCGTAACGGCTGTCGATGAAACGATTGCAAAGGCAAAGGAACGCGCCTACGGTGCTGTAGAACGCATCCATTTCGAAGGGGCCCAATATCGTAGAGATATTGCCTGGAGAGCGCTGAATCGCTGATATGGGTAAAGGAACGGCCTTCGGGCCGTTCCTTCCCGTATCCCGCCTTTTATTAAGGATAACGGGAATTTTGTAAAATAACTGTTGCATTTGTGACAGTGTGGTGATAAAATAGGGAAAATATCTTCAAGGAGGAATGAGAATGGCATTCATTTATGATGAACCTGCGCATACTTTTAGTGAATATCTGTTGGTCCCTGGGTACTCTTCCAGCGAATGTATTCCTGCGAACGTAAGTCTCAAGACCCCACTGGTAAAGTTTAAAAAGGGTGATAAGCCGGCCCTTAGCCTGAACATTCCCCTTGTTTCCGCTATTATGCAGTCCGTATCCGATGATGGGATGGCGGTTGCCCTTTCTCGTGAAGGGGGCCTATCCTTCATCTATGGATCCCAGTCTGTAGAAAGCGAAGCCGCTATGGTTGCCCGCGTAAAAAGCTATAAAGCGGGATTTGTCGTAAGTGATTCCAATCTTCGTCCGGACAGCACACTCGCCGATGTTCTTGCCTTAAAGGAAAAAACGGGTCACTCTACCGTCGCTGTTACAAGCGATGGTTCTGGCCATGGTCATCTTGAAGGCATTGTGACGAGCCGTGACTACCGTGTCAGCCGCATGCATATGACGGACCTTGTCAAGGACTTCATGACGCCAGTCTCTGAAATGGTGGTTGGCGATGCGGACATTACGTTGAAAGAAGCCAATGACGTCATTTGGGACAACAAGCTCAACACCCTTCCCATTATTGATAAAGATGGAAACCTGCTTTATATGGTTTTCCGGAAGGATTACCAGACCCATAAGCAGTATCCCTTGGAGCTCCTTGATGGTCAGAAGCGCCATATGGTTGGTGCAGGAATCAACACCCGCGATTATGAACAGCGTGTTCCGGCTCTTGTCGAAGCTGGCGCTGATGTCCTTTGCATCGATTCATCCGAAGGCTTCAGCGAATGGCAGGCGCGGACCCTTAAGTGGATCCGTGACAAGTATGGGGACAAGGTCAAGGTTGGTGCCGGCAACGTTGTTGATAAGGAAGGGTTCCGCTTCCTGGCTGAAGCGGGTGCTGACTTCATTAAAATTGGTATTGGCGGCGGCTCCATCTGCATTACCCGTGAACAAAAAGGGATTGGCCGCGGTCAGGCAACTGCTGTCATCGAAGTTGCCAAAGCCCGTGATGAATACTTTGAAGAAACAGGAATCTATGTACCAATTTGCTCGGACGGCGGGATTGTCTATGACTATCATATGACCCTTGCCCTTGCCATGGGGGCTGATTTCATCATGTTGGGCCGCTATTTTGCCCGTTTTGATGAATCGCCGACCAAGCGTGTCAACATCAACGGCACGTATATGAAGGAATATTGGGGTGAAGGTTCTGCCCGTGCCCGCAACTGGCAGCGGTATGACCTGGGGGGAGATAAGAAACTTTCCTTTGTTGAAGGCGTTGACTCTTATGTTCCCTACGCTGGTCCGCTAAAGGAAAACGTCGGTGTCACCCTTGCCAAGATTTCCTCTACCATGTGCAACTGTGGGGCGCTTACGATTCCCGAGCTGCAGAAAAAAGCAAAACTGACCCTTGTTTCTGCAACCAGCCTTGTCGAAGGCGGAGCCCATGACGTCGTCCTTAAGGACAGTACGTCCAATAACTATCCTAAATAAGCCTGTAACTAGCTGTGAAGAATGCGTGAATGCTTTCTTCACAGCCTCTTTTTGTGGGAAGAATAACACCCCTTAGCCTCTTTTTTTAGTGGATATTTCTGTTATAATAAGAGAAAGGAGGGAAGGCCGATGAAAAAACGCATACTGTCCATTTTTTGCCTGTTGCTGTTTGCCCTTGCCCTGCCGCTTACCGGGTGGGCTTCTGGTGTATCCAAGGATGGATATTTTGGAAAGATCCGTCTCAGTGGGAAAGTGCGCATTGTTGAATATAATGCCGATATCAAGGTCAAGGTCGTCAATGCTTTCCCTGACCTTAAAGTGAAAGTGGTTGACTATTTCCCAGATGAAATTGGAGAGTGGCAGTTCGTTGAATATGGCGAGGACTTTACGGTCCAATTTGTCAATAGTTTCCCTGATATCACCATTCAGTATGTATCTGCCTTTCCAGGCGTAAATTAAGAAGGGAAGGGTGCGTCCATGGGCCGATTGATGATCACCATTGGCATCCTATTCGTCGTAATAGGTCTTTTCGTGGAGTTTGGCTCCCATTTCCTTCCCTTGGGGCATTTGCCGGGAGATATTTCCCTTACGGGAAAGCATGGCAGCTTTTATTTTCCTATTGTAAGCTGTATTGTTGTGAGCATTGTGCTTAACCTGATCCTGCGTTTATTTCACTGATGGGATCAAGCGAGGGAACGGGGATAAGGGAGAGGGTTTCCCTTATCCCTTTTTTACCGTGTCCATTTTGTTTCAGATTATTTCCTTTTTGGGGCTCCCTGCTATGATACAATAAAGAAAGTACCGTAAAAGGAGGTTCATGCCACTATGACACAATCAAATCCGTCCTATGCCGATTGGCAGCCAACCCTTGAGCGCGTCATGAACTATCTTGTTGGGAAAATTGAGGACTATAGTCGTGCCTGCAAAGAAAAAACCGGGGAGCCAGCCTATGAGCATTTGATTTACCGTGTCAAAAGCATTGACAGCATGAATGAAAAGTGTGTGCGGAAGGGGCTTCCCGTAACGGCTCGCTCTGCGCTGCGGGAACTGAATGATGCCATTGGTATTCGTATTGTCTGCCGTTTTATCGATGATATCTATTCCAACCTTGAGGCCATCCGCAGCGTTCCTTTCTGCCGAATCATCAAGGAAAAAGACTATATCACTCACGTAAAGCCAAATGGCTATCGCAGCTACCACATCATCATCGAAGTGACGGTCCCGTTTGAGGACATCGATGGAAAGAATCCAGGCCGATTTTTTGCGGAATTGCAGCTGCGGACCATTGCCATGGATTCCTGGGCAAGTCTGGAACATGAAGTGAAATACAAACAGGACATAGAAGATCCCGCCCTTATTGTCGAAGAATTGAAGCGCTGTGCCGATGAGCTTGCGGCCTGTGACCTTTCCATGCAGACCATTCGCCATCTTATCCGCAAAAATCATAAAAAGGAGTCTTGAGGGATGAATATTTTGCTTGCTGAAGATGAAAAAGCCATGAGCATGGCTATTTCTGCTGTCCTGACCCATTCAGGCTATACGGTGGATACCGTGCAAAATGGGGCGGAAGCCGTCGAGGCGGCTGCGCAAAAGCCCTATGACTGCCTCATCTTTGATATCATGATGCCCATCAAGGATGGCGTGACGGCCCTTTCTGAAATCCGGCAAAGCGGCAATGAGACACCGGCAATTTTCCTTACAGCAAAATCAGAAGTCGATGACCGCATTACAGGACTGGATGCAGGGGCCGATGATTACCTGACGAAACCCTTTGCCATGGGCGAACTCCTTGCCCGAATCCGTTCCATGACGCGGCGCCGCCAGAAGGACCGGGAAGATCTCACAACAGGGACGCTCACCCTCAAGGTCGGTGAAGGAGAACTTTCCTGTACGAGCAGTGTTCGTCTTTCTGCTAAGGAAACGGAACTGATGAAACTGCTCATGCTCAATGAAGGAAAAGCCCTTTCAACGGAGCTGCTTCTCTCCCATGTCTGGCAGTATGAGGAAGATAAAGGGCCTGGCGTGGTCTGGATCTATATTTCTTATCTGCGGGAGAAACTTCGGGCCATCGGCAGCAACTGCACCATAGAAGGCGAGGAAAATGGCAGTTTCCGCCTCGTTTCCCAGGAGGCCGCAAATGGCTGAAATCCAGCGTCTGCGGCGCAAATTCATTCTCGTTGGCACCCTTGCCGTCATCATCATTGTGGTTGGCGCATTAGGGCTCATCAATACGATTTCCTATATGCGTATGCAGCATTCCGTTTTTTCGCTCCTTACAAGTATCTCCGAAAATGGAGGGCAGCTTCCGCGGCGGGAAGGAGAACGGCCCTCATCCTGGATTGAGGATCCGGATTGGTATAATGATTCCCCGGAATCGATTTATCAAATCCGCTATTTCAGTATTGTCCTTGACCGCCTTGGCAATGTAGAAGATGTCAACCTTTCCCGCATCGCTTCTTTTAGTGAAAGCGAGGCGGTTCAGGTCGTCCGGAGCGTCATCGAATCCCACAAGGAGCGGGGAATCTTTCGCAAGAACCGGGCAAGTTACAGCTATATGGTGACGCCTCTTGACAATCATCAATACCGCATTGTCATTATGGACTCCACAAAGGATGTTGCCGCTGTGGAAAGCTTTGTCCGCTATTCCCTGCGCTTTGGTATTGGCTGCATCCTAGTTTACGTCCTTGTACTGACGGGACTTTGCAACCTCATCATTCGGCCTTTCGTCGATAATATGGAAAACCAGAAGCGTTTCATTACCAATGCCGGCCACGAACTCAAGACCCCGATTGCCATCATTTCAGCCAATACGGAGGCCTTAGAACTCATCCAGGGAAAGAGTGAGTGGACAGCCAATATCCTGACGCAGGTCAAGCGCCTTTCCCGCCTTATCTCAAGCCTTATCACCCTTTCAAAGATGGGCGAAAAACGCAAAGAAGACCTGCGGAAAGAAGAGCTGGATTTGACGCCTCTTTTTAAGGATACGGTGGAACAGTTCAGGCCCCTTGTCAAAGCAGATGAAAAGACACTATCCATAACAGCGCCGGATACCCTTCCTGTTATGACAGAACAGCGCTCCCTTATGGAGCTGATCAATATCCTTATGGATAACGCGGTCAAATACTGCGACGCCAAAGGAACCATTGCGGCGTCGCTGACCCGCAGGGGCAAACAAGGTTTTATCATTGCCATTTCCAACGATTATGCCAAAGGGGAAGGGGAGGACTACTCCCATTATTTTGAGCGGTTTTATCGCGGTGACAGTTCCCATGACAGCACCATTCCTGGCTACGGGATTGGCCTATCCATGGCAAAGGAGATGGTTGCCCTCCTGGATGGGCAGATTTCCGTATCCTATAAGGACCATATCATTACCTATGCACTGACCTTTGAACGATAAAGTAAAGAAAGACCCGATGTGGCTGTGTCATACGGCTTCATCGGGTCTTTTTTCTTTGCGGGACATTATCCAGTATAGGCGTCTTTTTTGTGGTTTGTAAAGTCTTGTTTTTTGAGTCATGCCCGCTCCTCATCCGTTTCGGGGATATCGATACGTTCAATCTTAAAAATCACGGGCCTCGTCCCATCGTTGCAGCAGGCAATCATCATACGTTCATCCTTCGTCCAGCCATGCATGATCGAACCGCCTTGAAGGGCCGTGTAGACATAACGGCTGATGGCGTCCCAAGCCTCACCGCAAAACTGGCCATTCATCAGGTGATAGAAATCATCCTGCTTGGGTGTCCGTTTCAGGAGAAAGGTATCGCCTTTTTTGAAACAGGGACAAGGTCCCGAAGTTGGGTCAGCCAAATAGGCCTTTTGATATTCGGGAAAAACCTTTGTCTCAAGGACGGTAATTCGGCACTCGTGCTGCATAAGGGTCACCTCCGTAATATAGCGGCATACAGTGGATATGGGATATGTCTGCATTTTACAGCCGTTAGTTTAATAAAACAAGGGGGCGCTCTAAAATCACGGTTCCTTCTTCACTTTTTCCTAGCTTACGTTATAATATAAGAAAGTTTCTTGAATTCTGAAAAATAGAGGACTACAATGAACCTAGTAAAGGGTTTCCAGAAGATAGGAGGAGTAACTATGAAACGAAACTGGATGGCTTTTTGTCTTGCTGCAGCTCTGATGACGGCTGGTACAGTTTATGCAAAACCAGCACCGGCCCAGCTGGTTCCGGAAAAACATGGCCAGTGCTACGTAAATGAAGATCTTTTTGTAAAAGACGTCACTGGAGCTGGCGGCGGACAAGGCGTGCTCCATGGCGAGTTTGCTTTCCGCAGGGAACAGGCCCTGAAATCTGACGCCATCAAGGAAATCGGCTGGATGACGCTGAAACCTGGCTCCTATATTGGCAGTCACACGCACAAGGATAATGAAGATGCGTACCTCATCATCTCCGGCAAAGGTATTTTTACGGACGGAAACGGCAATGCCTGGGTGGTCGGTGCCGGCGATATGACCATTGCCCGTCCTGGTCAGACCCATGGTCTTGCCAACCTTGGCAAGGAGGATCTGGTCTTCCTTGATATCATTGCTAAAAATGACAGTGCCGATCTTTCTAAAATGGCTAAAGAGGGAACCACTCAATACTTCCCTGTTTCCGCACAGTTTGAGAAGGACGTAGAAAAAGCGGGCGCGGGTAAAGGAACGGGCATTTTGTTCGGTCGTTTTGCTTTCCGTCGGGAGGCTGCCACACAGGATCAGGCCATCAAGGAGATTGGCCGGATGACGCTGAAAAAGGGCGCTTCCATTGGCATGCACAAACATGCAGATAACGATGATACCTACATCATCCTTTCTGGTGAAGGCGTATTCACGGATGGAGCGGGAAAGGAAACGGTTGTCGGTCCTCGTTCCGTTACGATTGCGGGGCCCGGCGAAAGCCACGCTCTTAGAAACGATAAGGATGAAGACCTCGTCTTTATTGATCTCATTGCCAAGAATACCCCCGTTAAGGGACAGACAAAATAAGAAAGCTCGGATTATGTGTTAGGAAACGCCCATGGCAGACATGGGCGTTTTCAGGTTTTTTAGGAAAAGAACAGTTTGTTGGTCCAAGGGTACTTACCGCCTTTCAATCATCCAGGATGACTGTCCATCTTTTCTTTTCCAAAGGTTTTTCTTTGCTTGTACAATCTTGATTGTCTTATTTATGATGAAATTAATAAATGTATGAGTATCTGATTATATATGGAAATACTCTGAATTTTACTTGTAATCAAAAAAGCGAATTGTTATAATAGAAATTGTAGGAAAGGAGATGGAATGCTGGAATCCGTTTCCACAATAAATTGAGGGGGTTTTATTTATGGGTGGTCTAGCCATTAAGCTTGACATGTTCCAATCGTTGGCCCTTGCCGTTATTGCTATTTGGCTCGGTAACTGGTGCCGTCAAAAATTTCCGTTTTTAAGAAAGTACTGCCTGCCAGGCGCTGTCGTCGGCGGCACAATTATTTCCTTGATTTCCCTGGCGCTTTATGAAACAGGGATAGCTGAACTGAGTTTCGACTATAAAGTCGCAAACAGCCTCTTTTACTGCATCTTCTTTGCCGCAAGCGGCGCTGCAGCCAGTCTTTCCCTTTTGAAAAAGGGTGGGAAACTTGTCATCATCTTTACAATCTCTGCTGCCGTCTTTGCTATTTTGCAGAATGTCCTTTCCGTGGGAATTGGTGTCGCCATGGGGGTTGATCCCTTGATTGCCCTCATGACGGGTTCCACGCCGATGACGGGCGGTCATGGCAATGCTGCCGCGTTTGCCCCGCTGGCCGTAGCGCAAGGTGCTTCTGCTGCAATGGAAGTTGCGATTGCTTCCGCGACTTTCGGTCTGATTGCAGGCTGCATGATTGGTGGTCCTTTTGGCCGTTGGATCATCAGACGGCATCACCTGGAAGATCCTGCCCTTGACGGACAGGCAGAAAAAGCACAGGAAACAGGGAAAGAAGTCGGGACCCCGATGTTCAAGGGTGATATCGTAAAGGCCATGTTCCTGATGTGCTTCTGCTTGGGCTTAGGAGCTGTTTTCATGGCAATTTTGAAATCCCTGAAGATCAACTTCCCAATCCATGTCTGCACCATGCTGGCTGGTATCCTTGTTCGTCTGTACCTGGACAGCAAGAAAGATACACCGGAATCACTGTATGAAGGCATTGATACGGTTGGTGAATTTTCCTTGGGTCTTTTCGTTTCCCTGTCCATCATCTCCATGAAGCTGTGGCAGCTTGCCGGTCTTGCTGGCCCGATGGTTGTCATGCTCCTTGCCCAGGTGATCATGATCCTCATCTACTGCTATGTTGTCGACTTCTATGCTTGCGGCAAGAACTACGATGCTGCCATCATCGCTGTTGGCCATACGGGATTTGGTACGGGTGCTGTGCCTGTATCCATGACGACCATGAAGACCGTCTGCGACAAGTACAGATATTCCAAACTGGCCTTCTTTGTTGTACCAGTCATTGGTGGGTTTCTGAGCAATATTACGAACGCCATCATCATCACCTGGTTCATCAACTTCTGTGCCGGGATTCGCTAAGTTCATAAGAAAAAGTACGGATCAGCTCCAGGTGGTCCGTACTTTTTTTTGTGGTAAAGGGGCTTTTTTTCGGCATAATAGGGGAAGGCAGCGAGCGCCTTTTCACGGCGTAAAATCCCTTCCTAGGTCATTGGAAAGATAAGCAGCCTGTGTTATAATTATTTGATACCAACATGGTTTCACGTATATTCTTTCATCTGAGGTGAAATTGATGAGCGATAACAAGGAACTTGAAATGCTGCAGGATGGAACAAAGGTTTCCTCTGAAACGGATGACATGGGCTCCATCCATGTCGATGATGAGGTCCTATCCATTGTTGCAGGACTCGCGGCTTCCGAAGTACCCGGTGTGTATGGCATGAGCGGCGGGATCCGCGGCGGAATCAATGAAATGCTGGGAAAACAAAACTTTTCCAAGGGCATCAAGGTGTTTACGGAAGGACGTACGGTCCGTGTTGAGGTTCATGTCATCATAACTTATGGTTACAATATTCCCGATGTGGCCATCAAACTTCAGGAAAAAGTCAAGGACGCAGTGGAAAATATGGCAGGGTACGAAGTGACAGCTGTGGATATCCATGTGGAAGGCGTCAGAAAAGATAAGCTGGAAGGCCTCTCGGGAAAGGGGGATGTAGCTACCCTGGAAGAACGCTACAAAGAAGCGGTAAGGGAAGAAACCGCCTTGAAGCAGGAACCGAAGGATCCTGAAGGTGAGGATGCAGATTCCTCATCGAAGGAACAAGGAGAAGAAACAGCAAGCCAAGAGGCTTCGGGAGTAAACGCATGAGTATCATTGACCGCATCATTTTGACGCTTTATACCTGCAGCTTGGGTGTAGCCGCTGTTCTTATCATGATTGTCAGCTTGAATTTAGTGCCGCTTGATGAATTTGTGTCATTTGCCAGCCGGATCCCCGGACGCTGGGAATACACGGTTGGCGGGGCTGTCCTTTTTATCATGAGCATCCGTCTTCTTGTTGCTGGCTGGAGCCGTGGATCCAGCAGCAGTCTCACCATTGATACGGAACATGAAGGCCAGATTCACGTAAGCCAGCGTGCCATGGAAGATTACATTGCCAGCTTCACGAACGACGTTTATGGTGTCCATGGGGCCAAGGCCAAGGTCAAGATGAATGGCCAGCAGATTGAAGTGCGCATCAACGCCTCTATTGAACCTGGCATCAATATTCCGGATACGACGGAAGAAGTCCGCCGTACGGTGAAGAAAAATATCTTGACCGTCATTGGTGTGGAAGTCAGCGATGTGGAACTTTATTTTAAACACATCAAGGCAAAAGAGTAGGGGGCCTGAACCATGTGGCAAGAAATGTTTAGAAATATCATGGAAACCAGCCGGTGGCGTGTCATTGGTGCTGGGGTGGGTCTATTTGTGGGAATCCTCTTTCTCTTGCTGGGGTTCTTCAGGGCCGTATTCCTGCTGATCTGCATAGGTCTTGGCTTTTATATCGGCAACAGGATGGACGAAGGAGAGGATTTTGTCGATCTTCTTGATAACCTGCTGCCGCCTTACCGTAGATGATTGAATTGCGCCGCGCCCTTTTGACGCAGAAACCTAACTAGATGGAAATGAGGATATTATGAGTAGAAGAGAAGCACGTACACTTGCAATGAAGAGCTTGTTTTCCCTTGATTTTACAACGGATGTATCTCCTCTTGATACCGTGAAAGCCCTGCTTGAAGATGAGGATACGCCCGCACTTCCCAAAGATGATGAAAACTATGCTGCGGCCCTGGTTACGGGAACCCGGGAGCATCTTGAGGCTATTGACAGCGTCCTTGACACCCTTTCTGACGAATGGAAAGTCAAACGCATGGCTGGAGTCGATCGGAATTTGCTCCGCATGGCTGCTTTTGAGATGTATTTCAGTCCTGAAAAGATTGCTCCTGCCATTGCCATCAGTGAGGCCGTGGAGATTGCTAAAATCTATGGCGGGGATGACTCTCCCCATTTCATCAACGGTCTTTTGGGGACACTTGTGAGAAATCATGGAAAAGACTGACCTTGTCCTTGGCATCGATACGAGCTGCTATACGACAAGTGCAGCCCTTATGGATGGAACGGGTGCGCTGCTTTTTGATGAGCGGCGCCTTCTTCGTGTAAAAGAGGGCCGCCGCGGTCTGTCCCAATCGGAAATGGTCTTCCAGCATACGCGGGCCCTGCCGGATCTTTTGGAACGCATTGATCTTACACAGGGCCGGCTTGCTGCCATTGTCGCATCTAAGCGGCCAAGACCGCTCAAGGAATCTTATATGCCTGCCTTTTTGGTGGGTTGGGGCATGGCACGCAGTTTAAGTCATCTCATGAACGTGCCCCTTGTTGCAGCTACCCATCAGCATAACCATATGTTTGCCGGTTTCTGGGGGCTTCGCCGCCGCCCGCCGGCGCGCTGTCTCGTGGTCCATGTTTCCGGCGGAACGACGGATCTTCTTCTTGCTGAAAGAAGCGAAAATGGTGAGACCATCCTTACGCCCTGCGGAACCAGCATCGACCTTCATGCAGGGCAGATGATTGACCGCGTAGGGGTCGCTTTGGGACTTTCTTTTCCCTGCGGTCCCCAGCTGGAGACACTGGCGCAGGAAGCAGCCCGTCCCTATCCTCTTAAGGTCTGGTCTGAAGAAGGACGCATGAGCCTTTCAGGTCCTGCCACCGCTGCTCTCCGGGCGATTGAAAACGGGGGGAAGGGCAGTGAAATTGCTTTGGGTACACTCCACGCCATTGCCAAGGGCCTTTATCATACAATAAGTTATCTTTGTAGCGTGCACAAGCTTACGGAAGTGCTTTTTGTTGGCGGCGTCAGCGCTAATCTCTATATTCGAAAAGAACTGAGGACCCGCCTGTCGGGAAAGGGTATTGCCCTTCTTACGGCTGATCCAATCTGCAGTACCGATGGTGCAATTGGCAATGCATGGTTTGGAGTCCTCAAAGAAAGAGGGAACGCCCATGATCTTCGGTAAGGTGTTTACTGTTTCTGAAGTCAATCTGTCCTTGAAGGAATTGATTCATAAGGATTCAACCTTCGCCAATCTCCAGATCCAAGGTGAAGTGTCCAATTTCAGGCGGTATGCTTCGGGCCATTGCTATTTCAATCTCAAGGATGGTAAAGGGCTCATCAAGTGCGTTATGTTCAAAGGGTCTGCCCAGCGCCTCAAGAAACTCCCCCGCGATGGGGATCAGGTTGTGGGCGTTGGCCGTATTGACGTCTATGAACGGGATGGAATCTATCAATTCTATGTCGATATGCTCATGCCCGTAGGGACAGGAGACCTAATGGCGGCTTATGAAGCCTTGAAACAGAAGCTGTCTGCAGAAGGCCTTTTCGACGAAGTCCGAAAAAAGCCCCTTCCGGTTTCCCCGCGTATCGTCGGCGTCGTAACAAGTGCCGATGGCGCCGCCATCCGAGATGTTATCCAAGTTGCCGGTCGGCGCGATTCATCGGTCAAGATCCGGCTCTATCCTGTCAAGGTTCAAGGTAAGGAAGCACCACCCGAGATTGTGGAAGGTATCCGTTTCATGAACCGGCATAATCTCTGTGATGTCCTGATTGTCGGCCGCGGCGGCGGATCCATGGAAGACCTCTGGGCCTTTAATGATGAAAAGGTGGTCCGGGCCATTGCAGCTTCAAAGATTCCAATCATCTCTGCCGTAGGTCATGAAATCGATTTTACCTTATCAGACTTTGCAGCTGATAAACGAGCAGCAACACCGTCTCAGGCGGCTGAATTTGCCGTTCCCGATCGCAGGAGGGATATGGCTTCTTATGAAAAATTGGACCTGCGTCTTAAAAAGGCGGTCACAGACCGTTTGTCAGCAGAACGCCAGCGCCTTGGAGGTGTTTTGCAGCGCCCTGTATTTCGCTATCCTGAGCGGCTTACACAAGGGCAGTCCCAGCGGCTTGATCAGTTGGTCCAGTCCTTTTCAGCAAGTTTTAGCCGCCGCTTGGAACGGGAGAACATGCGCCTTATGAAACTGCAGGATCACTGGTTTTTCCGGCATCCCGACATCTTTGTCTCCCGCTATGAAGACCATTTGACCCGCCTCAATAAGGACCTTGACCTTCACTTCCGCAGCGCTCTATCTGAAATCCAGCAGCGTCTTAAAGAAGTGACAGTCAAGCTTCAGCTCCTTGACCCACAGAAAGTCCTGGAACGTGGCTATACCATGACGGAAGGACCCGAGGGCAAGATCATGTCTTCGCTTGTGGGCATCAAGGAAGGCGACGTCATTCGAACCTATTTCAAGGACGGCGCCCTGACGAGCATTGTGAGTAAAAAGGAGGAATCCTGATATGGCTGCCAAGAAGGCAACGTTTGAAGACAATATGAAACGGTTGGAGGAGATTGTAGAAGCACTCGAAAGCGGCAATCTTCCCCTTGAAGATACGGTAAAGCTCTACAAGGAAGGGATGACCCTTTCTGCCCAGTGTGGAGCGGCCCTTAAGAAAGTCGAGCAGGAAGTAGAGAAAGTGACGGCAACTGCTTCGGGCGATGTAAAACTGGAACTCTTCCCAGAGGAGGATGCATGATGGATTTATCCCAATACCTTAAGGAACGGTCCGAACGAGTCGATGACTTTCTCAAAAAAAGAATTGGTGTAGGCGCCATCAGCCGTGTTGATGAAGCCATGGCATACAGTGCCCTTGCGGGGGGAAAAAGGCTGCGCCCGATTCTCCTCATGGCTGCCGCCGATGCCGTCGGTGGCAACGGTACTGATTTTCTGCCTCTTGCGGCCGCTCTTGAAATGATTCATACGTATTCCCTGATTCATGATGACCTGCCCGAAATGGATAATGATGACTACCGCCGGGGGCGGCTCACCAATCACAAGGTTTTTGGTCAGGCCATGGCCGTTTTGGCCGGTGATGGGCTTTTGACCCAGGCTTTTGAGGTGATGACAGAGCAAAAGGGTGTCGATCCGGCTCTCATGGTCGAAATCATTCATCTAATTGCCCGCTACGCGGGACCGGAGGGAATGGTCGGCGGGCAGGCCCTTGATATCAATGCTGAGGAAAAGCACTTGGAACCGTCTGAATTGAAGCAGCTCCATGAGGCCAAGACCGGGGCCTTATTTATCGCTGCCATCCGCAGCGGGGCTCTCTTGGGCGGCGGCAGCAAGGATGAAGTCAATGCACTTACGAAATTTGCTTCCCTTTTTGGTCTTGCCTTCCAAATTACGGACGACATCCTTGATGTTGAAGGTGACAGTAAGGTCATGGGCAAGAAGGCTGGAATGGATGAAAAGATGCACAAATCCACGTACGTCACCCTCTTTACCTTGGAAGGAGCCAAAGCCATGGCCCTTGATACGTTAAAGAAGGCAGAACTTTCCCTAGAGCCTTTTGGCGAAAGGGCAGAACCGCTTCTTGAGATTGCTCGGCATTTGTACAATCGAAAGAAATAGATCTTTACATAACTTTCGTAGCCTGCGAAAGGAGGCGTTTCATGTCACTCATTTCAGAAATCCATTCACCGGAAGATGTAAAAAAAATCGATCCTTCCATGCTTCCCCAGCTATGTGCTGAAATCCGCAGCCTCATTATTGATGTTGTTTCTAAAAACGGGGGCCATCTGGCGCCTAACCTGGGTGTCGTTGAACTGACCATTGCCCTGCACCGTGTCTTTTCTGTTCCCCGTGATAAAATTGTCTGGGATGTAGGCCATCAATCCTATATCCACAAGATCCTAACCGGGCGCCTCAAGGATTTTCCTTCCCTGCGTACCTATGGCGGCCTCTGCGGTTTTCCCAAACGCAGCGAGAATCCTTGTGACGCGTTTGGAACGGGACATGCCAGCACGTCTATTTCAGCCGCTCTTGGTATGGCCTGTGCCCGTGACCTGTCAGGTGATGATTACAATGTCATTGCTGTCATCGGGGATGGGGCCCTAACGGGCGGAGAAGCCATGGAAGGGCTCAATCATGCAGGTGACCTCAAGAAAAAACTCATCGTCATCCTAAATGACAATGAAATGTCTATTTCCCGCAATGTGGGAGCCCTGTCCTCCTACTTGACGGAACTGCGGACAGATCCGGCCTATTCCCGCGTCAAGGCAGATGTAGAAGGCGTACTTAAAGCCATTCCTTCCATTGGCACCCAAGTGGCCAAGACCATTGGGCGGCTCAAGGATTCCCTGAAGTATTTTTTTGTGCCGGGGATGTTTTTTGAAGATCTAGGCTTTAAATATCTGGGCCCTGTGGACGGACATGATATCCCTTCTCTTGTAGAGACCCTGCAAAAAGCCAAGAACCTGACGGAACCGGTGCTCATTCATGTCCTTACAACAAAGGGAAAGGGGTACGCCCCTGCCGAAAAAAGCCCCAATAAATTCCATGGAACAGGGCCTTTTATTGTGGCAACAGGAGAAAAGATCACGAAAAAAGATGCGCCGCCAAGTTATACCAGCATCTTTAGCAAGACGCTCATCCAGTTGGCCGACAAGGACCCCAAACTTGTCGCAATCACTGCGGCCATGCCGGAAGGGACGGGCCTTGACGCTTTTCAAAGGGTTCATCCTGACCGCTATTTTGATGTAGGGATTGCTGAGCAGCATGCAGTGACGATGGGGGCAGGTCTTGCAGCAAACGGATACCATCCTGTGGTTGCCATTTATTCGACTTTTGCCCAGCGTGCCTTTGACCAGCTTCTCCATGATGTGTCCATCCAGGAGCTTCCTTTCACGCTCTGCCTGGATCGGGCCGGCCTTGTGGGGGATGATGGCGCCACGCACCATGGTAATTTTGACTGCTCTTATTTAAGACTCATGCCTCATTTTGTTATCATGGCACCAAAAGATGAAAATGAGCTCCGCCATATGCTCTATACGGCAACTCAGTATGAAGGCCCCTGTGCCATTCGTTATCCTCGCGGCAGCGGTGTCGGTGTGCCCGTGACAGAACCCCTCCATACGCTTCCCATTGGCCGTAGTGAACGGCTTCAGGAAGGAACCCAAATCGATCTTTGGGCCGTGGGGACCATGGTCGAAACGGCTAAGCTGGCAGCCGAACACCTGCGTGCCAAGGGGATTTCCGTGGGAATCGTCAATGGACGCTTCATCAAACCGCTCGATCAAGCGGCGCTCCTTGAAGCCTCCAAAAAGGTCAAGCTCATTGTCACAATCGAAGAAAACGCGCTTTGTGGCGGATATGGGGAAGGCATCATTTCCTATTTAAATCAAGAAAACCGCTTAGGTGACTGCCGCGTCCTTAATCTCGGGATTCCTGATGAATTTGTTTCTCATGGGAAGAGGGAGTTTCTCCTGCGGGACATCCGGCTGGATGAGGACAGCCTTGTGGAACGGATCTTAACCGCCTATCAAGAAATCGAAAGAGAGGCCCTTAAACAATGAAAAAAGAACGGCTCGATCTTTTCCTTGTGGAACAGGGCCTATTTGAATCAAGAAGTAAAGCCCAAGCAGTCATTATGGCAGGGGAAGTCCTTGTCGATGACCAAAAAATCGATAAACCGGGAACCATGGTCAAACCGGATGCCCAAATTACCCTTTTAGGGAAAAAGATGCCTTTTGTCAGCCGGGGGGGCTATAAGCTTAACAAGGCCCTGGAAGTATTTCCCATTTCTTTGGAAGGAAAGACGATGGCCGATCTGGGAGCCTCAACAGGGGGCTTTACGGACTGTGCCCTGCAGCACGGAGCTAAAAAGGTCTTTGCCATTGATGTCGGTTATGGACAGCTGGCCTGGAAGCTCAGAAACGATCCGCGCGTTGTCAATATGGAACGCACCAATGTCCGCTTTCTGGAAGCGGATTCCTTAGGGGAACTGGTTGATGCCGTCAGTATTGACGTAGCCTTTATCTCTTTGGATAAGGTGCTTCCGGCAGCCTATAAGATCATGAAAGATGATGCCTTTCTCATTGCCCTCATCAAACCGCAGTTTGAAGCAGGGCGGGAACATGTAGGGAAAAAGGGCGTTGTGAGGGACCAAAAAGTGCATTTGGAAGTGATTCAAAAGGTGCTCAGCTTTGCCCGGGAAATCGGGTTTATTCCCAAAGGCCTTTCCTATTCTCCCATTAAGGGACCGGAAGGCAATATTGAATATCTATTATATCTTGGAAAAGAGGGCAGCGATGCTGTTTCTGATTCGGATCCCCAAAAAGTGGTGACTGAATCCCATCTTTTTCTTCTATAAGAGGGGGGATTGACATGAGAGAATGGATGGTTGGCATTTTCCCAAACCTCAATAAAGAAAACGTTCGAAATGCCCTGTCGGCCGTCGTCAAGGCGGCAGAACATGCCAAAATCAGGATTGCTTTTCCTAAGGAAATTGCGGCAGCCTTCAACGTGCCGGGTTATGACCAAGAAGATCCGGCAAGCCTCAGCCGCCTTGATTTTGCGATGACCTTGGGCGGAGATGGCACCATTTTGAGGGCCGCCCGTTATGTAACGCCCCTGCAGGTACCGCTCATCGGGGTCAATATGGGCAAGGTTGGGTTCCTGACGGAAGCCTGTTTTCCTGATTTGGAAAAGGTCCTAACAAAATTGGCCGATGGAGCTTATACCATCGAAAAACGCAGCATGCTCCAGCTGTCCATTTGGGAAGCTGGCAAGATCATAAAAAAAGGCCATGCCCTTAATGATATGGTCCTAGAAAGTGCCGATCGTTCCCGACTGACGCGGCTCCGCATGCGCATTGCCGGTCAGCCGTCGGCCAACTTTCCTTCCGATGGCATCATCATTGCGTCGGCGACAGGGTCGACGGCGTATTCCCTTTCTGCCGGAGGGCCTGTTGTTCATCCTAGTCTATCGGTCATGCTCATTACCCCCATTTGTCCTCATGCCCTTCATGCGCGTCCACTCGTTATTCCCATGAAGGATACGATAGAGATTGAACCGTATCCTCCATTTGAGGAAATTCTTGTATCCGCCGATGGGATGACGATTGCAAGCCTTGAAAAAAACCAGAAAGTGATTGTCGAGCGCTGCCCCTTTGATGCGAAGTTTGCCCGCTTGAGTCCGCTGCGTTATTATGAAACTTGGCAGGACCGGCTCCTTCGCAATGAAGGACAGACCATTGTATAGGAAGTGAAATCATGAAATTATCCAGACAGGAAGCAATCAAACAGATCATCAAGACCCAAGTCATTGAGACCCAGAGCGATCTTGCAGAAGCCTTGAAGAAAGCGGGGTTCAATGTGACGCAGGCTACTGTGTCCAGGGATATCAAGGATATGGTGCTGATCAAGGTCCCTGATGAAGATGGTCGGTATAAATATAGTTTTCCTTCTGAGCATAACCAAATCATTACGACGGATCGTTTGGAAGATATGCTCCGCAGTTATATCTTGACCGTGGTTTCTTCGGAGGTCATTATTGTGGTTCATACCCTTCCCGGTACGGCACAGGCGGTTGCTTATGCCATCGACCATCTCAACTGGAGCGAGGTCCTTGGTACTGTGGGCGGTGATGATACGGTCATGCTAATTATCGATTCGCGGGAACATGTAGAGACCGTCAAAACCCGCATCATGCAGAAAAAGAGCTAAGGAGGCTCAGCGATGCTGACATTCCTTGAAGTGCAGCAATTTGCCCTGATTGATAAGGTGAGAATCGGGTTTGCCCCTGGTTTCAACGTTTTTACGGGGGAAACCGGTGCCGGTAAATCCATTCTGATTGATGCGTTAGGGATTGTCCTCGGAGGACGGGCTCCGTCAGATGCAGTTCGCACGGGCGCTGATGCCTATCAGATCCAGGCTGTTTTCGATGTAAAAGAAAATCGTCCCGTAGAAACCCTCTTGTCAGAGTTGGGGCTTTGCGCAGAAGACGGCACCCTCTTTTTGCGCCGCCGCGTTTCCGCACAGGGAAAAAGTCAGGCCTTTGTCAATGATACGCAGGTTCCGGTAAAGACGCTTGCCCGTTTGGGGGCCCTTCTTGTGGACATCCATGGACAACATGAAAATCAGACCCTGCTTCGGCCTGGTGCTGTCATTACTATCCTTCATCACTATGAGCCAGAATTGGCACTGACTCTGAAGGCTTATCAAGAGGCCTTTGAGGCCGCTCAAAAGGGACGGGAAACCCTGTCTTATTGGGAAGGCAAAAATGAACGTCGGGAAGAGGAGCTGGCACGCCTCGAAGATGAGCTCAAAGAAATTGATGACGCCCAGATCAAATTGGGCGAAGATGATGCGCTGCGTGAAACCGTGCGGCGCCTTTCCAACCAGGATAAAGTCAGAGGAGACCTTAGCCGCGCCCACGAACTCCTCTCCGGGGATGAAGGGACACAGGGCGTCCTTGACGCCTTGACAGACGCCAAGGATGCGCTTTTAAGTGCGGCAGCCTACGATTCTTCTTTGGATGACCTTGCCCAAATACTCGATTCGTCCTGGGAGACGCTTGAAGATGTAAGGCAGACCCTTTCTGATCGTCTTTCCGGGGATGAAGATTACCGGGAAACCTTGGAAGAAGCCCAGACTCGACTGGACCTGCTTTATCATTTAAAGAAAAAATATGGAGGATCTTTGGAAGAAATCCTGTCCTATGCAGGTAGGGGAAGGAAGGAGTATGAAAAACTCCAATCCCTGCAGGATGAGATTGATCGTCTTACAAAACTTCAAAAGAAACTGGATGCGGTCCTTCAGGAAAAAGCAGATGATTTGACAAAAAAGAGAAAGGCGGCCGCTGAACGGTTCTGTGCTGACATTCTGCCGCATCTTCATGACCTTGCGATGCCCCATGCCGTTCTTTCCATTCACTTCACCAAATTGGATCACTGTGGAAAAAATGGTCAAGACGAGGCAACCTTTCTTTTTTCGGCCAATGCTGGAATGAAACCGGCACCGCTGATGAAAATTGCGTCCGGCGGTGAGCTTTCACGGTTTGCCCTAGCTGCCAAAACAGTCCTGCTTCGCAAATTTGGCGTCCCGACCATGATCTTTGATGAGATTGATACGGGGGTTGGCGGGGTCACTGCCCAGAAGATGGCTGAGAAAATGGCGCTCATTGCCAAACAGCGGCAGGTATTATGCATTACCCATCTGGCCCAGATTGCCTGTTTTGCCGATCAGCATCTGTATATTGCTAAAAACAGTGACCAAGGGATGACTGCCAGCGAAGTGACGATCCTTTCCCGGGCGGGCCGTATTGAAGAAATCATGCGCATGACGAGCGGAACCCAACAAACAGAATCTGCGCGGGAAAATGCCAAGGAACTGCTTGCCATGGCGGAAAAGGAAAAGCAGCATTTTGGAAATTGACGCAAGCGATGATATTGGATAGGAGTTGAAGAGAATTGTCCATGGACGATGAGAAACTAAGGGAAAGTACCCTTGAAAGTGAATTCATATTTAATGGAAGACTGCTGAAAGTCTATCGGGACCGGGTCCAACTCCCTAATGGACACGAATCCCAGCGGGAATTCATCCGTCACCAAGGTGCCGTAGGCATTTTGCCGATTTTAGATGATGGCAGCATGATTTTTGTCCGTCAGTTCCGTTATCCTGTTAAAAAGGTGCTCTATGAAATTCCGGCGGGAAAGATTGAAGGGGATGAGGCCCCTTTATCCTGCGCCAAACGGGAGCTTTCTGAGGAATCAGGGTATGAGGCGAAGGAATTCAAGAAACTGACGGCCATCCTTACAACACCGGGTTTTACGGATGAACAGATCCATCTGTATGCAGCAACAGGTCTCACATCGGGAAAACAGCATCCTGACGAGGATGAGTTTCTCAATGTCGTGATTCTGACTCCAGAAGAGGTCAAGGAAAAAGTGCTTTCTGGTGAAATCTGCGACGCAAAGAGTCTTTGCAGTCTCTATCTCTATGATCTCATAAAGCGGGCATGAAAAATCCGTTTCTATTCAGTCAAGGGATCGTTTTGCATAAATATTTTGTTTATTTCCTGGTCATTTTATAAATTTGTACACGTTTTAGGGACTTTTAAGTAAAATTTTCGCTATCCATTCAAACATTTGCACAATCTTTACTAGCCAAATTCAAAATTTGTGTTATAATACACTTAAATTGTAGTGATCGAATGTTGTTCACACAGTACTATACTCAATGGGGGGTCTCAAAATGGATGTACTAAAGGTATCAACAAAATCCAATCCAAACTCTGTAGCAGGAGCATTAGCAGGTGTATTGAGAGAAAATGGCAAGGCGGAAATCCAAGCCATTGGTGCAGGTGCCCTGAACCAAGCCGTGAAGGCGATTGCGATTGCCCGTGGTTTTGTTGCACCGCATGGGATGGACCTCATCTGTGTTCCTGCCTTCATCGATATTACTATCGATGGGGAAGAACGCACGGCAATCAAACTGCTCATTGAGCCGCGCTGATGTAGAAGGGACGGTTGATCCTGTAAATCGTCTTTTTCACCTTAAGAACGCCTTTTCCTAAGGGAAAGGGCGTTCTTTTTTTGTTGTTGTAACAACAGAGATAAGACAGCGGTCATGATAAACTGCTAGCAGAACAGAAAATTAGTGATCGTAGGAGGTTTATTATGGACTCTCAAAAAATAAAAAAACTTCAGTCTTATTTGGTCCGTCTTCAAGAAGGTGAAGATCTTGTTTCAGTTCGTCGGGAATTTGAAAAGGATTTTGCCTCAGTCTCAACCGAAGAGATCATGGAAGCTGAGCAAGCCTTGCTTCAAGCAGGAAACCTCAGTGAGAACATGGGACGAATTTGTGATCTTCATTCCGGCCTTCTTCATGGCAAGATGGAAACCATAGGGGAACAGTTCCCGGAAGGTCATCCGCTGCAGCTTTTTTTAAAAGAAAATGAGGCCATTGAAAGCCATCTTGATAAGCTTTCAGCCGTGATGAATGGCCCATTTTCGGCCGCAGATATTCTGTCAGCCCTCGAAGGGCTGCTCCCGATTAAAGCCCATTATGACAAGAAAGATGAAGTTCTTCTGCCCATTTTAGGGCGCAAAGGCATGCCGGGACCCAGCCGTGTCATGTGGAATGTGGATGGGGAAATCCGCAAAAGTCTCCAGGATTTGATCAATAAACTAAAAAAAGAGGATCCCCATACCGAAAAAAGTAACGACGATGCGCTGCACCAGGCTCTTTCAGGACTCCTCAACAGGATGCGAGAGATGATTTTCAAGGAAACGGAAATCCTTGTCCCTATGGTACAGAAACTCGTTGATCAAAATGAGTGGCCCCTTATTGCCGGAGATTTTCCTCGCTTTGGCTGGTCTTATATAACGGATGTGCCGATATGGAACGCTCAGTCCCTTCCTAAAAGCAGGCTGAACCAAGGGCTGAAGGACAATGGAAAGACCATTTTCCTTCCCAGTGGAAAACTGACGGTCACACAGCTTGAGGGCATCCTCAGGACTTTGCCTTTTGAACTCACTTTTGTGGATGCAGCCGATACGAATCAATATTTTTCAGAATCGACGCCTCTTTTTCCCCGGCCTTTGACCGCCCTGGGGCATTCTGTCTATGACTGTCATCCACCAAAGGTTATCCCTATGGTGAAAGGTGTCATAGAAAAACTGCGCAGCGGAGAAAAAGATTCCCTTGGATTTGAAACCATCAAAAAAGGGAAAAAGGCTCGTGTCCGCTATCTTGCCGTACGGGACCGCGAAGGGGCCTATTTGGGAACCCTTGAAGTCGTGGAAGAACTTTCCTGATTGCACAAAAAAAGACGGGTGTCATTATGGGCACCCGCCTTTTTTTATACTGTTATTTGACAAAAAGGGCATCAACATCGACTTTCTTATCCATCATCTTAGCGCTGACAAGGAAGTCCTGCGTCTTTTTCAGGGATTCAATGGCTTCTGGTGTAATATCCATGCTAAAATCATAGAGTCCGTACATGGAGTTAACGGCCTTTTCATCAAGTCCGGTCGTTTTGACAGCAGCCGCCAAGGCTTCTTTTTGATGCTCTTTCATGTAGGTTAAGGTTTCCTTTTGGACGGAGAGGAAGAGGTCCACCAAATCTTTGTGCTCCTTATAGAACTGACCGCTCGTTGCAGTGACCGTAAGACCTGAAACTAGGCCGTCCCCGGTCGTGACTACATGCATGCCCTTTTCTTCTTCCTGATAGGCCAAGGGACCAGCCAGAAGGGCACAGTCGGCACTGCCGTTTTCAAGGGCCGCCCGGGCTTGCGGAAGACCCATGGAAACGAATGTTACGTCTTCCATGCTAAGGCCGCCCTGTTTGAGATAGGCGGCAAGGAGCTCGTGGAGGATGGTTCCCTTGGGACCAGCGATGGTTTTTCCTTTAAGTGCCTGCGGGGAGCTGATGGCTGCGTCCTTGGAAAAGAGCTTGAAGGCTTTAGGGGCTTGGGAGTACAGGCTGATGATTTTGATATCAGCCCCATTTGCTGCAGAAAGAAGGACGGAAGAGCCACCAACGCAGTTGAGGAACTGAATATCACCAGAAGCCAGGGCAGCCGTCTGGTCAGCACCACTCGTTATCGTGGAATAGGTCACGGGAATTCCCTTTTCCTTGAATTTTTTTGCAAAGGATTGATTGGCTTTTTCAACGATAGAAGGGACGTTGAGCGGCGCCTGGACGTAGGTTATGCTTATTTTTTCGGGCTTTGCCGGCGCAGCTTGCTTGCCATCCTTATTGGTGGAGCAAGCGGTAAGGGTAAGACTCAGTGTCAGCACGCCTAACAAACCAGCCATCCGTTTGATTGTTTTGTTCATTGGTCAATGACTTCCTTTCTTGGAGCGGGAACAGAGAATCTGCTCTCCAAATGATTATATTTCAAGGGCTTCAAGGATCTGCCGCTTGATTGCGATGTAAGGCGCTGAAAGAAGATCCCGCAAGGCAGCCTCTTGAGGAAGCACTTTTTCAAAGATGAACTTGCCGCCTTCGAGAATGAGGATTCTATCTCCCAAGCGCAGGGCCTCATCAACATTATGGGTCACAAGGAGGACCCCAAAGGGACATTTTTTTCGCATGGCTAGAAGTTCTTCTTGAATATGCCTCCTTGTGAAATAGTCCAAGGCAGCAAAGGGCTCATCCATAAGGATAAAATCATTGTCTTGGGCCAGCGTCCTTGCTAGACTCGCCCGCTGCTGCATGCCGCCTGAAAGTTCATGGGGATAGCGGGAAGCTGCTTCTTTTAGGTGAACCAGTTCGAGCAGCTGTGACAATTCCTCTTCTGTGAGGGTTTTCTTTCCTAGGGTGATGTTATCCCGGAGAGTCAAAAAAGGCATGAGCCTTGCTTCCTGAAACATCATGCCCAGACGAAGGGCAGGGGGCATCGTGATCTTTCCTTCAGCTTTTTCAAGACCCATGATGAGGCGCAGCAGGGTAGTTTTCCCGCATCCGCTCTTTCCTAGGATGACCGAGACTTCCTTAAGCGGAAAGGAATAGGTAAGATTGTTAAGGATAGTGTTTGGACCGTAGCATTTTCTGATATGGTCCAAGGTAAGGGCATCCATCAAGATTTTCTCCTTTCATAAGGGAAAAGGACGTAGGAGAAGAGACTGAAAAGGCCGTCCAAGATAAGCCCCATAAGTCCAATTACCAGGATTCCCACAATCACTTTATCGCTTCGGCTCATGGTTTGGGCGTCCAGGATGAAATAGCCAAGGCCCTTGTCGGCCGCAATCATTTCTGCACCGATGATGGCCCTCAGGCTGTAGCCCATGCCAATCCGCATTCCTGTAACGATGGTCGGAAGGGCAAGGGGCAGACGGATCTTCCATAAGGTCTCTCCTTGGGAAAATCCAAGGGTCTTGCCCACTTCCAAGAGCTTAGGGTCAGTTCTTAACAGCCCATCTTCCATATTAAGATAAATAGGGAAAAAGGTGGCTAAGATGATGACGAGGAGTTTAGGTGTTTCGCCGATGCCAAACCAGAGGATCAAGAGAGGAATGAGGCTAAGCGGCGGAATATGCTGAATGAAGACGAGAAGTCCATGGTTCATTTTCCTGAAAAACGGAAAGAGAAGGCTTATGGTTACAAGGAAGGCAGCAAGGAGAAAAGACCAGAAAAATCCCATGAGGACGCGCATCATGCTAAGAAGAGCGTGTTCTACGAGCTGTCCATTTTGGATCATGATGAGGAGGGTCTCCCACACCCGTTCCGGCGAGGGCAGAATATAGGGCGTCCAAAGTTTGGCCGAAGCGGCGTTTTTCCATAAAAGCCCCAAGACAATGAAGGGAATCAGGGGCGGCAGGTCATTACGCTTCATGGCTGGGGAGCTTTGCGTAGGCAATCTTTGCGGTAACTCCGGACAGTTTTCCGATAAGTCCGCTCATCCTGCTGATCTCGTCCTGGGGCGCATCAACGACGACACTGATGATGTTGACGTTACGGGCGTGATAGGGGATGCCCATACGTCCGACAATCCAGCGGCTAGATAGATGAAGGATCTGATTGACTTTTTCCACGGCATCGGAATCATCGATGAGGATGCCAATGAGGGCTACACGGGTTTCCATAAAAAATCGTTCCTTTCTGAACCTTGTCTAAAAGAGAAAAAGCCGCATCCATCCGATGCGGCTTAGAAAGTAACAGGCCTCTTTCATCGCAATTGAATTTTGATGTCAGATGGGCAAATTCATTTTATTTTTTGCTGCCCTTGCAGAGTTTTATTAAAAGCGGGGATAAAAGAGACAGCAGGCTCAGCGCAATGAGCACTTGGCAGATGGTCGTCGAGAAAAGGACACTGATGTCGCCGCCTGAAATGGAAAGGCTTCGGCGCAGACCGCGCTCCCCTAAGGGGCCTAAAATGAGGGCCAGGACAACAGCGGCCGTGTTCATATTGACCTTACGCATAATGTAGCCCACAATACCAAATAAAAACATAACAACGACATCAAAGAAGTTGTTGTTGATGGCAAAGGAACCAACGACACAAAGGACAAAGATACATGGAATCAGGATGGCATCGGAGATGCGGGCAATCTTGGCAAAGAGCCGAGACCCAACAAGGCCGATGGCCAGCATGAAGAACTGGATGAAGACAAATCCACCAAAGAAAGTATACGTCATGTCAGCATACTTTGTAAAGAGTTCAGGTCCGGGCTGAAGCCCCTGAATGATGAGCCCTCCCATGAGGACAGCCGTAACACTCTCCCCGGGGATACCCAAGGTGAGGGTAGGGATGAGGGACCCGCCCGTAACGGCATTGTTAGCCGCCTCAGAACCGGCAATCCCTTCTATGGAGCCGTGACCAAACTCTTCTGGATGCTTGGAAAAGCGTTTGGCTTCATTGTAGCCCATGAAGCAGGCAATGGAAGCTCCGGCACCGGGAAGGATCCCGATGATGTTACCGATAATCCAACTGCGCAGGACCGTTGGTGTAATCTGCTTGAGTTCACTTTTGGTCAGGATGATGGAATCATCAAAGTGAGCAGCCCGGGCCCGTTTGACAATGGCTTTTTCCGCAAGGATAAAAGCTTGGGATAGGGAGAAGAGACCAATCAGGGCACCTGTAATGTTAACGCCGTTATAAAGGGCATCCTGACCGAACATGAACCGTTCCACGCCTTCCATAGGGTCCATACCGATGGTGGATAGGACAAGGCCAAAGGCTCCGCTCATAAGGCCTAAGATCATGGAGTCGGAGTTGATGCCCGCAATGATGGTGAGACCAAATAAACTTAACCAAAAATACTCAGGACTGCCAAATTTCATGGCAAGTTCGGCTAAGATGGGAGCAAAGAAATAAAGGGAAAGACAGGATAACAGCCCACCAAAAAATGAAGCCGTACAGGCTGTTCCCAAGGCTTTGCCCGCTTTTCCCTTGAGGGTCATGGCGTAACCGTCAATGGCCGTTGCAGCAGAAGCTGGGGTTCCAGGGGTATGAATCAAAATAGCAGAAATTGAGCCGCCAAAAATGGCGCCGCAGTAAATTCCACCCAGCATGATCAGGCCTGATGACGGCTCCATACCAAAAGTCAGGGGCAGCAGAAGGGCTACGCCCATAGCGGCTGACAGCCCCGGCATGCAGCCAATAATGATGCCCATTGTAACCGATAGGAGCATGACGACGAGGTTGGTTGGTGTCAGGGCATTGAGGAAGCCCGCCATCATTAACGCATATTGATTTTCCATTCTGTCGCGGCCTCCTTAAAGAATATCATAGAACAGTTCGCCTACTGGCAGCGGTACATTCAAGGATTCACTGAAGACGCCGTAGATAAGAAGCAAAAGAACTGCAGTGGTCAAAACTATATATTTCTTTTCAATCTTGAAATAGTGCATCATAAAGCCGATATAAAGGACGGCCGTTAGATAGAATCCAATGAAGTACATTCCCACGAAAAAAAGGATGGACGCAAGGAAGGAGGTCACAAACTGACGAGGCAGGAAATCCTTCCAAACGACATCGGCATCACTGACGAGGGAAAAATGCCCGTGGCAGCCGATCAGCATCTTGACCAGCTGCAGCACGGACAGAACCGCCAGAAGCGAGATGACAAAGAGCGGATAATGCTGTGCCTTTTCTGGAAGCAGCAGCGTCTCATGATAGAAAAATCCGCAAAATGCCAGCATAAAAACCACGATGGCAAGTTCTGATTTTTTCATAGATGATAGGACTCCTTAAGATTATTTGGTGTAAAGCTTGGAAACAACATCCCGGCAGAATTCGAGCTGCTGACTGATCAGTTCACCAAGCTGTTTGTTGTCAAGATAGTCCATGGTAAGACCAGCATTCTTATGATCACGGATGGTTTGTTCGTCAGTCATGACAATCTTGAAGATATCGACATAATATTTGATGATATTATCCGGCGTTCCTTTTGGAGCTACAAGGGCGCGGGCCGTACCATACCACTTGTTGTAATAGCCTAGTTCACCCAAGGTTGGGACATCCTTCAGGCTGTCCAGCCGTTTTTCCGAATAAACGCCGAGCACGCGAAGCACAGGGGAAGACCCGCCAATCAGAGGTTCGACGTCGCCGACCTTGGCGCAGGAAAAGTCCACTTCGCCTTGGCGCAGGGCAAGGAGCTGATCTGCCGTGCCGCCGTAAGGAACGGCATTGTATTCGAATTTAGCCGATTTTGCAAGAAGCTGGGCAGCCGTGTGGTTGGAAGCCTGTACCCCGTTGGTGGAAGCCTTAAGTTTTCCAGGGTTTTGTTGGGCCTCTGCTACCAGATCCTTTAGCGTTTTCCATTTGCTGTCCGCACGGACGACAACGACACTTGTTTCCTTCAAGTGATTGGCAATGGGCACGATACTCTTTTCATTGAAAGCGGAACCTTTCTGCAGGGCCAAGGTTGTATAGGTCGGCAGGTTGATATAACCAATGGTGTACCCATCTGGTTTGGCTTTGGACAGTTCCGTCCAGCCAATTTTTCCGTCTGCCCCGGGTTTATTATCCACAATCAAGGTCTTGCCAATATGTTTTTCCGCATCCTTGCAAAGGATACGAGCCCCAGTATCTGTACCGGATCCTGCTTTGTAGGCGACAATGACATGGATGTCCTTTTCTGGTTTCCAAGCCCCGTTTGATTTGGCCGCTTCCTTTTTGCCGCCGCAGGCCGTAAGGGCAAGGGCCATGGCACAAAGGGCGGAAGCTGCGAGCAATCTTTTCATTTTCATCGTAAAACTCCTCCTTTATGGAAAATGTAAAAACTATGTAAATTAATTGTAACATATTGTGCAGGGAAAAAAGAGAATTGCTTGATTTTTTCAGTCAACTTAGAACAGGGTATCTCTTTTCAGCGCAGCTCCTGTGGCGTCTGCAAAATGACAGGAACTATGATAAAATAGGGGGGGATCTTGATGATTTCCAGATCCTATTATATGAAAGCAACGGTAGAATCCTATGCATAATCCACAAGATAAACGTTCCGAAAAATTCCACGAGATGCTGGAAGCTCCTGTGGATCGACTCATTTTAAAACTTGCCATTCCTTCTATCCTAAGTATGCTGACCACTAGTTTTTACAATATGGCGGATACGTTTTTTGTGAGCAAGCTGGACACCAGTTCCACCGCTGCGGTAGGTGTAACCTTTGCCAGCATGTCCATCATCCAGGCCCTTGGTTTTTTCTTTGGCCAGGGATCAGGAACCTACATGGCCCGGGAACTGGGAGCCCAACGTATCCAAAATGCACGTATCATGGCAAGTACGAGTTTCTTTTATGCTTTTATTTGCGGCCTCCTGCTTTTGCTTATTGGGCATTTCAATGCGCGGGACATTGCCCAGCTGACAGGGTCCACGCCAACCATCCTGCCTCATGCGGCTTCTTATTTAGCCATCATCATGTGTGGAGCGCCTGTTATGATGTGTTCCCTCCTTATGAATAACCATCTGCGGTTTCAAGGAAGCAGTGCCTTTGGGATGGTGGGCATCATGGCCGGAGGATGCCTCAATATGCTCCTTGATCCCCTTTTTATCTTTTCCTTAGGTCTTGGTGTATCAGGGGCTGCGTACGCGACGGTCATCAGCCAATGCTTTAGTTTTATCATCCTTCTTGTCATGACCCACAAAGGCGGCAATATTCCCATCAGATTCCGCGATTTTCATCCATCAGCCGTCCTTTTCAAGGAAATTACGGCAGGTGGGCTGCCCTCTTTGTTTAGGCAGGGGACAGCAAGTCTTGCAACAATCAGCCTTAATGTGGCAGCCGGGGCATTTGGGGATGCTGCCATCGCAGCCATGAGTATTGTCACGCGGCTTGCCTTTATTGGCGCGTCTGCCATCATCGGTATTGGACAAGGATTCCAGCCAGTCTGCGGTTTTAGTTATGGTGCTCGGTCCTATCAACGGCTGCGCGACGGATTTGCCTTTTCCCTTCGTATGAATACACTGGTTGGACTTACGGCAAGTCTTGTAGGCTTTTTCTTTGCCGATCCTATTCTCCGTTTGTTCCGCGACGATCCCCTCGTCATTTCCATCGGGACCCAGGCGCTCCGTGCCCAATGTCTTACATTTACGACACTGGCTTTCGTGATCATTGCAAATATGCTTTTGCAGGTTACAAGACGCACAATCGGGGCTGTTCTTATCTCCATCGGACGGACAGGACTTTTCCTGATCCCTTTTGTACTCATTGTGCCTCGTATCTTTGGCCTTACGGGGCTGATCTGGTGTCAATCCTTATCCGATCTATGTGCCTTTTTCCTCTCTTTGTACTTGGCAAGGCAATTCTTCCGGACCCTTCCCCAAAAAGATGACCAAACGCCCAACTAAGAAAAAACAGCTGCCCTTGCGAGCAGCTGTTTTTTCATTAAAGACGATGGGAGGAGTTGAGGACGTCCCGCATCTTGTGGGAGACCATATCCTTGATGGCCTGACGGCCAGCGCCTAAGTAGGAGCGGGGATCGAAGTCTTCCGGATGTTCTGCCAGGTACTTACGGATGGAAGCGGTCATGGCAAGACGCAGGTCCGTATCGATATTGATCTTGCAGACCCCGTATTTGCCGGCTTTAAGGAGCATGTCTTCCGGTACCCCTTGGGCACCGTCAAGCTTGCCGCCATAACGGTTGCATTCTTCTACAAAGGCCGGAATGACCGTGGAGGCTCCGTGGAGGACCAAGGGGAAGTTTGGCAGCAGGTTGGAAATCTTTTCAAGGCGTGCGAAGTCAAGTTCCGGTTTTCCCTTGAATTTATAGGCACCATGGCTTGTCCCGATGGCAATGGCTAGGGAATCGACACCCGTTCTTTCTACAAACTCAACAGCCTGATCGGGATCGGTGTAGGTTGCATCCTTCGTATTGACCTTGACGGCGTCTTCTACACCAGCCAATTTGCCCAATTCGGCTTCGACGACAACCCCTTTGCTGTGGGCATAGTCGACAACACGTTTTGTCAATTCAATATTTTCCTCGAAAGGATATTTGGAACCATCAATCATGACAGATGTGAAACCGCCATCAACGCAGGCCTTGCAGATCTCGAAATCAGCACCGTGGTCAAGATGGAGGGCAATGGGCAGGTCCGTGTCTTCGAGGGCAGCCTGGACGAGGTGAATCAAATAGGCGTGCTTGGCATATTTCCGGGCACCAGCGGAAACCTGAAGAATCAGTGGGGATTCTTCTTCTTTGGCGGCATCGACAATCCCTTGGACGATTTCCATATTATTGACGTTGAAAGCCCCGACTGCATAGTGACCTTCATAAGCTTTCTTGAACATTTCTTTTGTTGTTACAAGTGGCATAATACATCCTCCTATCAATAAAATTCGATTTCATTATACCATACTCTCCATCATCTTTTGTTCCTTTTTTTGGAACGACAGGGGATAAAAGCCTTATTGATAGGTAAGGAAAAGGGAAGGGAGGAATCCGTAATCTTTACATCCTTTCCCGATAGGGGATGGCGGAACTGGAGACGCACCGCATGCAGAGCATGTGGTTTTGGGGAACCTTTCTCCCCGTAGAGGGTATCGCCCAGAAGCGGGTGTCCCATGTATGCTGCGTGTACGCGAATCTGATGTGTGCGTCCGGTATAAAGATGGAAGGCAACCAAACTTTTTTCTGCATCCTGCCAAAGCACGCGGTAGCGCGTACGGGCAGTTTTTCCCTGGGGCGCAACACATCGCTCGATGATGGAGCCTTCCCTGCGGGCAATGGGCTGATTGATGAGTCCGGAAGATTTTTCCCAATGGCCTTGCGAGAAGGCAAGGTAAAGTTTTTTCATAGGAGTCTTGGTGAGCATATGATGGAGTGCAGCATTTTTGGCAAATAGAACGATGCCGCTTGTTTCACGGTCAAGACGGGAAACCGGATGAAGGGCGGCCTTGATATCATGTTCCCTGTAATAGAAGAGAACGCGGCGGGATAGGGAGGACTCTTGGGTGAGACCGCTGTTATGGACAAGCAGTCCTTGCTCCTTATGAACGGCAAGAAGGAACTCGTCTTCATAAAGAATCGTAAGAGGCCCTTCTTCCGGGGCAAGGTCCGTTTCTTCCGGTAAGAAAGGAAAACTGACCCGATCATTGGCTGAAAGCGGGATATCCCATACTGTGACGACGCCATTGACAAAAAGAGCCTGAGCTTTTTTTAAAGCTTTCCAGTAGGAAGCCGACAATCCCCACTGCATGAGAAATGTCTTTAAATGAATCCCTGATTGGTCCTTCGGGACAAACAGCTGGTTCATGGAACCCTCCTTGTTATTGACTGGCACGCTTTCCACCTTGAAGTCTCCCTTTCAAGCTGTTGACTATCTTACCCACATTGAGTAAGATGAAGGGTAGGAAAGTTGAAAGAAATCATATCCATAATTTACTGCTTAGAAGATGAGAAATGAGGAAAAGGTCATGAAAAAGGAGCTCTTGGTGCTGCTCGCATCAGTTTTGACGTTCTATACAGGAAAAACCGTCTCCGCAAAGGAAACCTACCAGCTCCTGGGAGTCAATCCTGCTGGTGAGTACTATGTGGAGCAAGAGTCCCTTGAAAAGGCGCTTCAAAAGGAAAAAGGGGGCCTGCTTGAAAAGGTTAAGACGAAAGCCGTCTTGAAGGATCATAACTTTATCCGTCTTTTAGGGGAAACCTACAAGAAAAAACTCGAAAAAAGCGACCGACCTGGTTCGTGCGAACTTATTGTATCATTAAACATAGAAAATCACACCTATAAAGTCGATCAGGTCGCTCTCCTGTCCAAGAAAGGAAGAGTCATCGAAAAGAAGCATTTGAAAGAATCCTTCATTCCCATCCCTAAGATGACATTCATTGAAGCCTTATCACGTTCTGCTCAGGCAGGCGTGGAACTAAGACGTGTGAATCCGGTCCTTCCCTCAGGAATCAGTGTGAAGACTTCGGAAAGCACAAAAAAGAGAGGTCATAACGAAAAATGAGAAAACGTGGTTTTGAAAAGATTGCAGCTTATGCAGATCGGCAATTTCCCATGCCGACAAGACAGACAAAATATTCCGCTGGCTATGACATCTATTTGCCAGAATCTGTGACGATTTCTGCCCATTCCCAGAAGATGGTTCCTACGGGAATCAAGGCCTATATGCAGGATGACGAGTTCCTGGGTATCCATATCCGCTCCAGTATGGCCATCAAACGTCATTTGCGGCTTGTCAATAATGAAGGGATTGTTGATGCCGATTATTACAATAATCCTGATAATGAGGGTCATCTAATGATTGCGCTCGCCAATGATACCGATGACGACATTGTCCTTGAAGCTCATGAGCGGGTTGCTCAAGGCATTTTTTATCGCTATCTCACAACGGATGATGATGAAAGCAAGGAAAAGTCGGCTCGCAGTGGTGGGTTTGGCAGCACGACCAGCAAGGAGGAAGACAAATGAAATCAATGAAGGATCTCGTCAATGCCTGTGCTACGATAGGTGATTGGGGCGGCTATAAGATCTATGAGTGGTATAAACTCTTTCCTGAAGAGCGGGAACGGGCCCTGCGGGAGTATATGTACCTTAAGACCCATATGATCCAGGACTGCGCGCATCAGGTTGGTCTTCATCCTTCCCTTGAGGTCTGGAATGATTTTTTCGATCAGGTTGGCACTGCCTTTGAACTGGATCCCGCCAATCTTTGCCATGCCACCTATGATGGGCTTGTGGAGGCCCTGCATGCTTATGAAGGAGAAAAGTTCAACGCCATTTTAAAAACTTTTGAGACCCGCAGTGGGATTGGGAGCACGGCCTATTCGCGGCAATTTGTGCCGGAACTGACCGATCTTGTGACGCGGACGGCTTCCAGCCTTCGTAAGCTTCTTCAGGAGTAGGCTTTTTGGGATAAATAAAAACAAAAGGTTGATTGCAATAGCAAATAGGACACTAGACAAAAAGTTTATGAGGACGTTTTCAGCTTAGCAATCTGT
>ERZ839947.177-NODE-177-length-93348-cov-9.211463_pt1 | contig 93348 bp, 93 predicted proteins | sample MGYA00519908_ERZ839947 | MGnify/ENA primary metagenome ERZ839947 (study PRJEB31850, sample SAMEA3708857) | human gut metagenome | biome: human gut; feature: human-associated habitat; material: faeces | place: China | collected 2014 ... | reverse complement strand
TGGCCTTGCAATGAGGGCAGATGTGTTCTTGAGGCGGCAGCTGAATCGCTAAAACCAAGGCTGATTCCGTTTCCTTTAAATTTTGAATCCAGTCCTCTTTAATTCCTGTTAATTTTTCGATATAATCTAGGGAAGGCATATGTATTCAACTCACTTTCTTTATTGTTTAGTCACTTTAATTGTAAAGGATTTGAGTGCATATGCCTATTTTTTTATTGAAAAAAGTAGGCGCTGAGAGGACACGAATCTGGACGGTCACTTTAGCGCCCCAAAATAAATTATAGAACCTTTCTATTGCCTAAAAGTTATTTAGCCGCAGCCAGCGCTTTTTCCACGGCTTCGTAGATGACTTCATACGTATCGCCGGGATGGGCCTCGTAACTCTTATTATGATCCACGAAAAGGGTCGGGACATAGTAATACGCACCGGCATAAGGTTTTACTTTGTCGGCTTCACTTGTTTCATCGACAAGTTCCACAGGAATATCCTGGTAGACTGTCTCTTTCTGAAGGGCTGCCAGTGCCTTTTTGGCATTGGCACAGTAGGGACAGCCCGGCATAACAATCATCGTTACTTTTTTCATGGAAACTCCTCCTTTTACCAGGCGGCGACAGTGCCATCCGCCCGGGGTTCTGTGGCTCCAGCAAGGGAACCGTTTTTTTGACGCATAATCATTTGACCTCGGCCAAAGCTGGTAAAGTCCTCTTTGACTGTCACTTCATGGCCGCGACGTTTCAGATCTTCAATCACAGTGGGGCCAAACCCCGGTTCGATTTCAATCTTCTTGCCGCCCATCCACTGCCAGCGCGGTGCATCAAGGGCTTCCTGTTCATCAAGGCCAAAGTCGATATAGTTCATCATGACCTGGAGATGACCCTGGGGCTGCATATAGCCGCCCATGACTCCGAAGGGGCCAAGGGGTTCTCCCTGTTTCATGAGGAAACCAGGAATAATGGTATGGTAAGGCTTTTTACCCGGTACGAGGACATTTGCCGTCTTTTCGTCAAGACGGAAGGAACTAGCCCGATCATTAAGGGAAATGCCATACCCAGGAATGACGATTCCGCTGCCAAAACCACGGAAGTTGCTCTGAATGAAGGACGCCATATTGCCTTCTCCATCGGCAGCGCAAAGATAGACCGTACCGCCGCAGTCCGGATCGATAGGACGCGGCATTTCAGCGTCTTCCATAAGACCTTGGGAGCGACGGTCAGCATAGGCATCGCTTAAAAGATCGTTCACGTCTACTTTCATATGACAGGGATCGGTAATATATTCCATGCCATCCACAAATGCACGCTTCATGGCTTCAATGGCGTAATGGACGCTCCGCGGCTCCGTCCGGTCCTTGATGGGAAGGCGGCTGGCAAGGGCTAGGGCCATGAGGGCCACAATGCCGTGACCATTGGGCGGGATTTCACAGATTTCGTATCCGTGGTAGGAACGGGACACAGGCGTCACCCATTCTGCCTCATATTGGGCCAAGTCCTCTGCACGCAGATAACCGCCCGTTTTTTGGGAAAAGTCGTCAATGGCACGGGCAATCTCACCACGGTAATAGCTTTCGCAGTGGCTTTCAGCAAGAAGGCGTAGGGTCTTTGCATGATCTGGAAGGCGGACCAAGTCGCCAGGCCCAGGGGACCCGTTCTGGAAGAAAGTTTCAAATAGCGGAGCAAAGGCTTCTTCCTGTTGGAAGGGCGCAAACGTTTGGGCGCTCCGGTTCCAGAGAAGACTCGTCACAGGCTGGACAGGATACCCGTCTTCGGCGTAGGACAGCGCCGGTTCAAAGAGACTTTGAAAGGGCAGCTGCCCAAAACGGCGATGCAGGACGGCCCAAGCTGAAACGGCTCCTGGGACGGTCACGGAAGCCCAGCCCCGTTCCGGCATGGCGGCATAGCCTTTTTTGCGCATGGCCTCAAGTGTCAGGGCCCGAGGCGCCCAGCCGCTGCCATTGAGGCCGAATAGCTGATGATCCTTTTCGCTCCAATAAAGAGCAAAAGCATCACTGCCCAGGCCATTGCTGGTTGGTTCAAGAACGGTCATGGCAATTGCTGTGGCGATAATGGCATCGGCAGCGTTCCCGCCTTTTTTCAGCATGGCAAGGCCCGCCTGCGCTGCAAGGGTCTGGCTGGTAGCCACCATGCCGCGTCTGCCATAGGTCACACTGCGGCGCGAAGGATAAGGATGCCTAATTTGCGAAAAGTCCATGAAAGGACCTCCTTTACGTATCGTCAACTACCGCCACTTATAGAAGTAGCGGCTTGTAAGTCGGAATTGCATAGGTGCTAACGATACATAAGTATCTTCCTAAATCCGCCTACATTATCGGGTGGCTGACAGCACCCGCTTTGCCAAGGAGTTTACTCCGAGGCAGTTGTTATTCGTTCGTAGTGGGGATTATTGTCCCCAGAAATCCACATAGTTCCGAGAAGCTGGATATTCATAGCTCCAATTCGGTCGTCGTTTGATTTATAACCACATTGGCAACTGTATAAATGTTTTTTGTGATCTCGATTTTCTTTATGGATAGTTCCACATTTGGGACAACGCTGGGATGTGTATCTTGCTGATACTTTTAAAACTTCAGATCGGTTTTCGTGAGCTTTGTAGGTTAAAAATTGTTCTAATTGGTAAAATGCCCAACTTCGTAGATCATAGTTCTGTTTAGTTGTTTTAGAAAGATTTCTCTCTTCAAAACTAACGCCAGCTAAATCTTCCAGAACAAAAAGCGTATCTTTGCCGTATTTCTGCACGAGTGTCTTAGAAATCTGATGATTTACATCGGACATCCAACGGTTCTCTCGTCCAGAAATAGCTTTGAGTTTACGCTTTGCAGATTTCGTCCCTTTCGACTGAAGTTGTTTTCTTAGCTCTTGAAATTTATGACGTTTAGTGGCAATCTTTTTACCAGAAACAAATTCTGTCTTGCCTTGCTCGTCATAACTGACCGTAAGAAAACGAAGTCCACGGTCAATACCAACAACATGGCGGACGTTTTCTTTCTGAAAATCTTCCACAGTTTCTGTAACAGGGATATGGAGATACCACCAGCCTTTAAGCTTTACAAGTTTTGCTGTCCCGAGTTTATAAGAACCGTTAAGATATTCAGTAAAATGCTTGCTTTCAAATGGGCATTTGGTTCTCCGATCAAGGGTATTAATAGACAGTGTTTGTCCATCGTTTACAAAACTGTAGTCTCGATTACGAACAAGGTCAGCTTGTGGACGGCTGAAAAATATAGGCTTCCAGAGCCATTCCAGGGTTTTGGGAATACGTTGCCAATCGTTATTCTCATCCTTGTATCTATAAGGATTTTGGAAAAGCTGCTGTTTAACGGTCTTGTATTTAGCAATAGTTGTCTTAATGGAAGATTGTGCCAACTGTGATTTTAGCCCGAATAAATGTCGGAGGTTGCTATAAAGTTCTTTATTGAGGTTTTGATATGCTAGATCAAATTGATGATCAAAGATATATTGAGATACGAAGTTGCAAGCTAAGCGGTATTGTTCAGTCATTTGACGAAACAATATTTCCTGTTCAGGAGTAACGTATATACGAAGTTTTATCGTTTTGGTTAGGTTGGACATTTTTTTCACCTGCCTTTCTAAAATAGATATTACTTCATCAAGAAAATTATATTATAGATTTTGCTGAAATTCTAGCTATTTAGAAAGCGAGGTGAAGCGGGCTTCCTCCCCGACCTAAGAGGTCGGAGTATCCAGCCCGCATTTAGATGAAGCAAGTCCATGGAATCTGACAGCATATTCATATTGCTCATTATAACATGAAAGGACATGGAAAACACAGCATTCTCATCAAGATTCATTTTTTTCGACTTCCTTGACCACAGATGGTTAAAAAATTCTGGAAATGTCCATGCTTTCAAAGAATTCAATTGTCAAATATATTACATAATTTTCCTTTATATCTGGAAATCCCCTTTTTGTCATTGTGTCTGCCTAGGCCCTTTGCTATAATAAAAAACAAGGAAGTACCTTAGTTTTTTCTTATGCTTCCCGTGGAGCAAACTTGAACGGAGGGGTCCTCATGTATTTACGGAGATTATCTCAACCTGCTAAGGAAGTCTTTATTGAAATTGCCAAATATTTGTGCAACGCTGATGGAATTGTCGATAAACGGGAAGAAAAACTGCTGGCAGCCTATGGCGAGGAACTGCAGATGAGCATTTCCCCCGACTTGCCGAAAAAATCTCTGGAAGCCCTGGCAATGGACCTCAATGCCGCAACGGACCGCATCCAAAAACGCATTGTCGTCTTTGAACTGATGGGGCTTGCCCTTGTGGATGGGACCTATGCCGATGAGGAAAAGGCCTTTTTCAAGCTCCTTGGTAAAAAACTCGACCTGCGCCCCACCTTCACGGAACGGTGCGAAGCCTCCATTCGGGAGTATATGGCCGTGCAGAAAAAGATTGATGAAGTCATTTTTGGATAAGAAAAAAACACTCCTGCAAGGGCGGGGGTGTTTTTTTAGAAAAAAACAATGAGGGAAAAGCTGGGAAGCCGGCTCCAAACCGTTTCCTTCGGACGGGGGCGCCGAATAGGCCCTTTACTTCAGACTTAGCATCACCACTGTCCCTACAATGCATATAACGCCCAAATAATCTGGCAGGGCAAGGAAGGTTCCTAAAAAAGCGACAGAAAACAAGACGGAACAAAGAGGTTCACTGCAGCTGATGAGGGAGGCCTTGACTGGGCCGATGACCTTGAGTCCGCCAAAGTACATGAGAAAAGGCACAACCGTCCCAAAGACAATGATATAGCCCATGGCCCCCATGCTAATAAAAGTCCAGTTTTCTACGCCGGAATGAAAGGGGCTGCATAAAGGCAGAAGAACGAGTCCTGAAAGGAGCTGCCCCCACCCCATCAGATAAGGACTGCTGTATTCTTTAAGGATATGTGCCGGTGCCACCGTGTAAAGGGTCATGGCGATGGCCGATAAGATCGCCCAAAAAAGAGCAGCCGGCGAAATGACAAGGTTGGTCGGACTGCCATGGGTGGAGACAAGAAAGACGCCCAAGAGGGCCGTAAAGATTCCCACCACCTCCTTTTTTTCCACAGGCCGATGCTGCATCAGCACTTGCTGGAGCACGACAAAAACCGGCGCTGTATAGATAAGGACCGTTGCTGTAGGAGCGTTTGACAGCTTGATGGCGTAATAAAAACCATACTGGGAGCCTAATAGGCCCAAAGTAAAAAAGAGCATTTCCCAAAAGGTCTGCCGCTTCGCCCTGAAAATGGCAAAAAGCGGTTCCTTTCCCCTTTGGATAATCACCATCATATAGATGAGACCGGCAAGAATCTGCCTCACGGCAATCAGCCAGGTCGAATCAATCTGCGTGTGTTCAAAAAGATACTGGCCGCACACGCCAGAGATGCCCCACATGCCTGTCGATAAAAGGACAATGAGGGTTCCCATGGTTTGGGTCATTTTAGCTTTCTCCTATTTTGCCCTTAGGCGCATCGTCGATCACTTCCGCCGGCCTTGCCGTTTCTGCCGAAAGGCCACGGCAAAAATCCTTGACTTCATCCATACGGAGCACGCCGTAGGCAAATCCTTTCTTTATAAGTTCCTCGGGCAAATATTCGTCATATTTATCAAATAAAGGGACCTCATTCGGATACACCAGGTCCATTGGATTGCTCAGCTTTTCCCCCTCTTCCCGCAGGACAGCATAAAAAGCAGCTGCATCCGCTTCCATGGTAAACTGCATGAAAAAGGGCCGAAAGGATTCCAAATTCTTTAGGCCAAGCTTTTCTCCGCATTTCAGACGCAGGAAACGTTCCATAGCAAGAAAGCCATAGGTGCCAAGCCAGGGAATAAAGCACCACATCTTGCCGCCCAAAAAGATCAGGTTTTCATCAGCAGCGCCGCTCTGGGTTGCTGTATAGCGCGCCTGCGTCAGACGGCTGACGGCATTTTTCATAAGATAAGGATAGATGGTGTCTTCCCGCAGGACCTGGCGCATCCGTTTCAGGACCTTGGTATGAAGGTCACCGGGGCATTCGCCAAAGTAGGCAGGCACTTTGCCCTTTACCATTTCGCAGTAGATCAGATGTCGTTTGCGGTCCACCTCAAGGACACGCCAGACGTGGCCGGCAAGGGCAATCTTTTCACCCGGCGGCGGTGGTGCGACAACGGTACCCAGTTCCTGGGATTCGCTGCGAACCGTGTATTCCTCGCTTTCCTGAAAAACGCCATAGAACTTAAAGGAATTGATGACCCGCTCCCCGGCAAGGCCAACAATGAGGCCGCCTTTTTCCGTAAGCTGGATGTGGTCCGTTGTGATGAGATGATGCAGGAGAACGCGGTAATCATCAGGAGTAATGCGGTGAAAATAATGCAGTGTCAACACGCGGGACGCAAGGGCAGCAGGACTCATCTCCCCACAGGAAGCAAGGACACTCATGGTCTGGTGATAAAGAAGGCTGAAAGGCAGTCGGTCAAGCCGCGGCGGTTCCACCCAGCGCTCTTCCAGGTACAGCTGAATCAAAGCACAGGCCTGAAGAAGCTTCCAGGGGATGGTCGCTGGCAGCATGGCCCGGATTTCCGGTTCATCTTCCCGAATGACAAACCACATTTCCTGAGGCAGGGCACGCCGCCCCGTGCGTCCCATGCGCTGCAGGAAGCTCGAGACCGTCCAAGGCGCGTCGATTTGGAAGGCTCGTTCCAAGCGTCCAATGTCAATTCCTAGTTCAAGGGTCGACGTCGTGACCGTCGTAAGGGGCTTGGTCTCGTCCTTCATGAGCATTTCGGCGGTTTCCCGGTAGCTTGCGCTAAGATTGCCGTGGTGAATCAGGAACCGATCCGCCTCGTGGTTCAGGTCGCAGTATTGGCGCAGGCTCGTCGTCACGCCTTCACACTCTTCGCGGGAATTGACAAAGACAAGGCACTTTTTTCCCCGCGTATGTTCAAAGATGAAGCCAAGACCGGGATCCGCCTCACGAGGGGCCGTATCGGTCTTTTCATCGAGGGCGGGCAGGGCTTTGATATCGGTCCGTCCTTCACCGGCCTGGGCATCCTTGACATAAAAATGTTCAAGGCAAAGGCGCCAGCGGCTCCCTTTTGACTTTATACGGGGGATGATGGTGCGCCGCCCTGTGCCGAGAGACAGAAAGGCCCCCGTTCGTTCAGGGTCCCCCATTGTGGCCGACAGCCCAATGCGGCGGGGATTGACGCCGGCAAGACGGCTGACTCGTTCAATCAGGCACAAGGTCTGCCCGCCCCTATCACCGCGCAAAAGGGAATGGACCTCGTCAATGACAATAAAGCGCAAATCCCCAAAGAGCTTGGGAACAGCCATATGCTTATGGAGCAGGATGGCTTCCAGGGATTCCGGTGTCAGCTGCAGGATGCCTGATGGATGACGCATGAGTCCTGCTTTGTGGGACTGGGACACATCACCGTGCCAGTGCCAAATGGGGATATTCCCATCGGAACAAAGGTCGGTCAGGCGCTGGAATTGGTCATTGATGAGGGCTTTTAACGGGCCGATGTAGATACAGCCCACAGAACTTGGCGGATTGGCATCAAAAAGGCTCAGGATGGGGAAAAAGGCGGCTTCCGTCTTCCCTGACGCCGTCGATGCCGTAAGGAGCAGGTTATCATCGGTATGAAAGATGGCGTCCCCCGCGGCCACTTGGATGGGGCGCAGTTCATCCCAGCCATTTCGATAGATGAAATCCTGCACAAAAGGGGCATATTCATCAAAAATAGACAAAATCAGGATCCTTTCCTGTTAACAAACAGCAAGCGGGTCAAAGGGTAAATTCGGCAAACTTTGTGTCAGGGGCTTCCTCACTTTTGGCATAGGCAAACTCACCGCTCTGGAGGAAATCACCGATCCTTTTATCGGGATGCTGGTAGACAAGGTCAAGCAGCTCGATAAAATCACGGATGATTTCCCGGGGCGTAATATGCGAATCGGCCCCAACGCGGGCAAATTCCTGGCGAATGAAAGCAATGCGGTCTTCCTGGGTCACTTTATTGTCATACGCATAGAGCAAGCCGTGGATCTCGGTCAGTTTTTCCGTCAAGATGAGCAGTTCTTCCGGCGTCAGGGGCTGGAGGTAGATTACAGGCGCCAGCAGGTCTTTATAATCACCGCTGAAATGCCCTGATGCCAAGCGGGAGCGCAGTGCTTCGTAGCTATAGACGCCGCGACGCGGGTCTTCCATGCATTGAGGCGTACCGCTGAGGATGATGCCTAGATAGTGGGCCTTTCCCTGCATGGTATCGTTAAACATGGTGAGGATTTTCTCATAGTTATACTGACGAGAAATGGCATTGGGAATCTTATAGATATTGACCAGTTCATCGATTAGGATAAAAAAGCCGGCATAACCTGCCTGTTTTAGGAAATAGGCAAAGATTTTCAGGTATTCATACCAGTCATCATCAGTAATGATGATATTGACGCCGAGCTCCTTTTTGGCCTCTGTCTTTGTGTCATATTCCCCACGGAACCATTTGATGACAAGAGACTTCAGGGCATCGTCACCGTTGCGGTAGGCTTCGTAGTAAAGACTCAAGAGACGGGCAAAATCAAAGCCGTGGACCATATCCCCCAGGGAATATAGAACCTTGCGGATCTTTATTTCCACAGCGTCCATGAGGGCCCCATCCCCTATGGCAAGGCCAGTTTCTTCCATGGTCAGTTCCTGGACGCGGTCAATCCAGCGGTCGAGGATGAGCGTGAGGGCACCCCCTTCGGGCCGGGTCTTGGTCGACATGTTGCGTACAAGCTCACGGTACGTGGCAAGTCCCTGCCCATGGGTCCCTTGAAGCCGCCTCTCCGGTGACAGGTCTCCGTCCACCACGACAAAATTCTTTTCAAGGATATAGTTGCGAATGGTTTGGAGAAGGAAGCTCTTGCCGCTTCCGTAGCGCCCGACAACAAAACGGAAGGAGGCTCCGCCTTCTTCAATCACCGAAACATCGTGGAGCAACGCGTCAATCTCGTTCTTGCGCCCCACTGTGATATAAGGCAGACCAATGCGGGGCACGACACCGCCCTTTAAGGAACTAATGAGGGTCCGAGCAATTCTTTTTGGGATCTTGATCAAAGTAGGACTCCTTTCAGGTCATCAACGTAATCAGCAAGGATCACAGGTCCTCCGTCGTCAGCAAGGACCGTATCCATAAATTCATCGTAAAGTTTCTCATTGATCCGGTCAATCATGAGGGAAACCATCATGCCAGGGGGAAGCGTCTCCTCATAGGATGCATGCGTAAGCAGCGCCCTGAGAAAAGCTGCTTCCGGCTCCGCAAGGCCATAGGGAAGCGCCTTCTGGTCCGCCACGGGCGGGCATTCAGGAAGCGTTTGGGCTGCATCTTTTTCTATTTTCAAGGAGGCGAACTGCGGCCTTTGTTCAAAGACTTTTAAGGCGGCAGGCTCATGAGAGGAAGCCTCATGTTCTTCCTTTTTTAGGTCATGGAGACTTTCTTCCCGCATTTCCTCTTCGGTCATGAGCTTATCCCGCGTATGTGCGGCATCCTTACGGATTGAGCCCAATTTACTCAAATCAAAGGAAACTTCCTTTCGGGCCTTGCGTACGGCCTCTTCCTGAAACCCCGCCACAATGGCATCTACACTTTTCACCAGCCATTTAGGCGGCGTTTCAAGCGGCTGGAGGGGCGGCTCTCCCATGACCTTTCGATAATGAACCTCGGCCATGCGCAGATAGGACCCCAGTCTTCGCTTATGCTTATTATCTGCCGTGCGGTACCATAGGGTCCAGATCTCCCCATCCGTCTTTACGTACGCATACTGATCGAACCGATAAATCAGTTTTTTTCGTTCCCGCCGTTCGGGAAGAAAATACGCCGTTTCAAAAATGTCGAGCCAGCGATAGGTTTCACTGGCAAGGCACGTATCCATGAACCCCATCTGTCGATGGTCCTTGAAATAGGCCACAATCTTTTGATAGATTAGGGCAATGAAGCGTTCATAACGCAGGGGATCTTTATGATAGAGAAGGGATTTCTTAATGTTGTAATTGGAATGTCTAGAAAGGACCTCAACGGTCTCATGATGATGAAGAACAAGGTCTTCCGTTTCCAGATACGTAAGGTCCTTACCAAGGACCATGAGATTCTGAACGACGGGCGGGAGTTTTTTGGGCGTCACCCCATAATAGACCATGAAATGAAAGAGCCACTCATTGAGGCGCATAATGAGGGTCGGTTCCTTTGGCCCATAGTCGTCTCGCAGCTTTAGGAGCCGTTCGTACCCCTCCTCCGGAGATTTGACACCAATGAGATTGATCAGTTCATTGGCATAAAGGGTGTAAAAAGTGAGGTTTGATGGTTCCACCTGCCCTCTGCGAACTCGCGTACGCCAGCCAAAGTAGCCCCGCAGCTCGCGGTCACTAAGTGCTGAATAGCATGGATAATAGTGAAGGCATGGATCTTTATAGACCGTTTCATCGCTATAGTTTTCCGCGGCTTTACCCTGCAGGACAAACAGTTCGGAAGGGCTATACTTGTTGCGTGCCTGCCATTGATATTCCCGAAGCTTCTGCAGCGTCGCAGGAAGCGGTTCCTGCCGTTTCCTGCGCCCGATACTTTCCCTGTCATATTCCACATCAGGCAGATGGAGAAGCTTCCGCATCATATCAGTGGTCACAAACCCCATTGTCACCCCTCCTATTATAAACATGTATTCACTTTCATTATAGTGCAAGTTGGTGAAAAAGCAATGCTTTGTCCTTCATTTTACCAAAGAAACGGAGGTCGGTACAACTTGACTTCCAAAAATCTCGAAAGAAGGAACAAAAGACGATAAAAACAAGACCTGCAGCGCTCATTCCACGCTTACAGATCTTGTTGACTGTTCATTTCTAGGTTTTACATCCCTCTTTAACGGATATGCAAATGGCAAAAGGAAACGGCTTTATTCCCACTTGCCCCAATGGACTCGGAAAGGTCTCGCGTCAGCCAGCTGCCTTGGACGAATGGGATGGAGCGGATATCCCAGGGAAAGGATGGCCTCCACCTCAAGCCCATCCGGAAAATGGAGCAGTTCCTGCAGATCCTTACTCGACGTAAGAGGCTTTCCGTCAGGCCCTATTTTTTCAGAGACCATATGCCTCACCTGCACCCAACAGCTGCCAATTCCCAGTTCCTGGGCCTCCAGCATCATGGCAAACATAGCAAGGGATGCGTCTTCTACCCAGGCGTGGGATTCGAGCCGGCCCAGAACAACGATGGCTGCCGATGCCTGTTGGAGCATTTCCCCAAAGCGAGGCTTGCAGTGGGCCATCTGGGAAATCAGCGTCCGGTCCTCGACAACAAGAAACTCCGTACTGCGCAGATTCTTGCTGCTCGGCGTCATCAGTCCAGCGGCGGCAATCTGTTGGAGCTTATCGTGCTCAATTGGTTCTTTTGTATACTGGCGCACGCTTCGGCGGGCAGATAAAAGATCAAAAAGGTTCATGATAGCGTTCTCCTTTCGGGCAATCAATGCAACTAACATAGGATATTTTGAAGGCTGCAGGTGCACAAGCGTTGCTTGATGGGAGGGATCCCTTTAGCCAGGCAGCAACACAGCAAAGACTGAAACACCGCATCAGTCCTTATGTAAAGACTCATGCGGTGTTATTTGAATTTATGTGGAAACCGTTCGCATAGGATATTTTCAATTGGCGGAGAGGGTGGGATTCGAACCCACGGTCCCTCGCAGGATCGCCAGTTTTCAAGACTGGTGCCTTAAACCACTCGGCCACCTCTCCATAACATAAGAAGTATATCGGAATGGAACGAACTTGTCAAGATGAGGCATTTATTCACCCCCATCTAGTAACAAGCTTTGCAATATAGTATAATGGGAATGTTAAGTAGATGTTAGTGACCGACTATAGGGAAGTTGAGGAATTGTCATGGATGTTGTCGACCTGCTGATGCAGCGTTCATCCCTTGCGGATGAACAATATTTGGAACTTCTGCGCTCCCAGGACCCCTTACTGCGCAATAAGCTTTTTGCGGCCGCGCAGGAAGCGGTGAATTATTTGTTTCATCGCCGGGTCTATATGCAGGGCATTCTGGAGTTTACCAATCACTGCCCGCGAAACTGTTTTTATTGTGACCTCAGGGAAGAAAACAGGGATAAAAATAGGTTCCGCCTCAATTCAGAGGAAATCCGAGGCGCCCTGAAAGAAGGGTATGAACTCGGTCTGCGCTCGTTCATCCTGGAATCAGGAGAGGATCATTACTATACGGACATGATTATGGGCAACCTCATCTCGACACTCAAAGGAGAGTTTTCCGACTGCGCGCTGGGCCTTTCCATTGGTGAGCGAAGTCGCCGTTCGTACAGCCGGATGAAGAAATCCGGTGCCGAGAGATATCTCCTGCGTTTTGAAACGGCAGATCCCCTGCACTTTTCAAGGCTCCATCCCCCGTCAGATTCTCTATCCACCAAGATTGACTGCCTAAACGACCTTAAGCTCCTCGGCTATGAGCTTGATACCGGGTTCCTTGTCGGGGCCCCTTATGAGATGGCTGAGTACCTCGCCCGCGACCTCACCATGCTCCAGGAAATCAATCCGGATACGATCAGCCTTTCCCCTTTTGTGCCTAGGGAAGGAACGAGTTTCCGTCATCAGCTGCCATGCAGCCTGGAAACGATCCTGCGCCTTACGGCCATCCTGCGCGTGATGTTCCCGAAGGCCAATATCGCCGCCTCTCCCCTTCTTGACAGCATCCATGTCCAAGGACAAGTCATGGCGATTTACTCCGGAGCCAACGTACTTCGTGTTCCCCTCTTCCCGCCGCCTGTGCCCGGCGTCACAAGGCGCAGGGGAGGCGTTTCCCTCCTGCGCCGTCTCCAGTCCCTTTATTCGAGTCTTTCAAGCCACAACTATGAAATGGTCGTGGACCGCGGTGACTCCTTACGATTCCTGGAACACCATCCTAAAGTAACCTCTGAAGATAACTAATTGATTTTATTCTAATGCTCTCAGCCCGTCTTTGATTTTTCAAAGGCGGGCTCATTTTATAAAACAGATGTTTTATATCGCCTGTGATTTTTCTCCTCCAGCTAGCGGCTCTTTTCCTTATCCAAAAGTTCTTTTCCCTGTGTCTTCATTTTATAAGAAAACATACTTTCGCCGCAAAGATTCTGCTATAATAGACGAAGTACCCAACTTCGGCAGAAAGGAACGATGTTACGATGATTCTCATCACATGTGTCGACGATGCAGGCGGTCTGCTCTTTAATAAGCGCCGTCAAAGTCAGGACCGGATTCTTAGAAAGGAAATCCTTGCCCAAACATCTGGTCAAAAACTTTGGATGGACGCCTATACGGCAGCCCTTTTTGAAGGGGAAACGGCTTCCATTGAGGTGGCTGAAGATTTTCTTCAAAAGGCTGGTCTTGGGGAATATGCCCTTCTTGAAGACCGGGAGGCGACTCCTTATCTGGACCGGATTGAAAAAATTGTGCTCTATCACTGGAACCGCTCCTATCCAGGCGATTTTTTCTTTGATATCGATCTCACAAAGGACTGGCACTGCATCTTTACAAGGGAGTTTGCCGGTTCTTCCCATGATAAGATTACAGAAGAGGTATACGAAAAATGAAAAAAATCATGAACCTTGCGGCTTCCCTTTTACTTTCCCTTTCACTTATTGCAGCAGGCTGCGGCCAGTCCAAGGAAGCAGCATCAAAAAAGAGCGCGCCCGCGGCGGCACCTGTCAGCACCCAAAAAGCCTCGGCAGCCCAAGCCTCATTTGATCTGACAAGCATTCCGGAATTTTCCGGCAAACCTTATGTTGTCATCAATGATAATATACCGAGCTTTTCCGATAAGGACAAAGCTTCTACCAGTTCCTTTGAACACTACAGCAAACTTGACAGTCTAGGGCGCTGCGGCGTGGCCTTTGCCAACGTGAGTCGATCTACCATGCCGACAAAAAAACGCGGAGCCATTGGAAGCATCAAACCTTCGGGCTGGCAAACCATCAAGTATGATGGCATTGACGGCAAGTACCTCTACAACCGCTGTCATTTGATTGGGTATCAGTTGACAGCAGAAAACGCCAACCCGCGCAATCTGATTACGGGAACAAGATATCTTAACGTAACAGGAATGCTGCCCTTTGAAAACATGGTGGCTGACTATGTCAAAGAAACCAATCACCATGTGCTCTATCGGGTCACTCCCATCTTTAAGGATCGGGAACTTGTGGCGCGGGGCGTTCAAATGGAAGCCTACAGTGTCGAAGATAAAGGCGCTGGAGTCCAGTTCAACGTCTATGTATATAACAACCAACCAGGGATTACCATCAATTACGAAACCGGTCGGAGCAAAAAAGCATAACGCTTAAGTCGGGATAAACATCGCTTCGCTTTGCTGCAAGCTATGAGCCCACTCTTTGGAGACGATACATCTGAAGAGATGGGCTCATTTACTTTATCGCCCGCGGGCCTCAATCTCCTCAATGTACACAAGACATGGTTTTTTACTCGAAGCAAAAATCGCTCCGACTCGATATACAAGTTGCCTTCATTGCCTTTTTTTATATTCAGGAGATGACAATGAAGACATGACGCATCGCACAAGGGTGCATAGATCAATCTCATGTTAACATTGTCCGAAATATGCTTTCGTGCGTCTTTTTTGTCCATCCAGAAATCGGGCTGAATTGATGAAGTGCATGAGCCATTGCTAAAAAAGAGTGAGGTGAAACAATGGTCTCATCGCCTATCGTACAATGGAAGAAAATACGGAGGTGTTAATAAACTGTGATTGCAGAAATTTCGCCGTCGTCGGTGGAAGCGGGGTGCTTCTCGCAGCTGGACCCATCTGAATCAAATTCGCAAAAGCAAATTGGAAAGTGGTACGGAGCATTCATTGTGCGGCGCCACCCTTCTGCTGTGCGTTTTTCTGAGCATCTGAGCCAATCGGGGGCCATATTCGAAAAAGGTACATGAAAAAAAAGACCGGAAGGAAAGACCCAACCATCAGGGTTTTTCCTAAGGCGTCCATACCAAAGGGCAATGAAAAATGACCTGCCGTCACTATACAGTGATGACAGTTCATCTTGATTTTTATTATTCAGCGGTTTGGTCTCGCACGATATCAAGGATGAGATTTCCGACATCTTCTTTTGACATGAGACCCGGTTCCTTGATGGTTCCATCGGGAAAAAGAAGCTTGACAATGTTCGTATCCGTACTGAAACCAGCACCTGGGGCCGTGACGTCGTTTGCAACAATCATATCAAGATGCTTTTTCTGCACCTTGGCGGCCGCGTTGACAATGAGGTTCTGCGTTTCTGCGGCAAACCCGACGAGGAACTGATGGGTCTTCTTTTCTCCCAATAGTTTCAGGATATCAGGGTTCTTATCAAGATCGATGGTGAGACTCTCCTCATTTTTCTTGATCTTCTGCAGCGCTTTTTCATGAGGCCGGTAATCGGCAACGGCAGCAGCCTTGATTACGGCATCCACCGAGTCATAGACATTGAGGCAGGCATCCAGCATCTCCTGGGTCGACTCCACAGGAACCAGCGTTACATTCCGTGGGACAGCAAGGGCCGTCGGTCCTGAAACAAGAATCACATCAGCGCCGCGGCGCGCGGCATCGCGGGCAATAGCATAACCCATCTTGCCGCTCGACCGGTTGCCGATAAAGCGTACCGGGTCAATGGCTTCCCGAGTTCCCCCCGCAGTCACGAGGATGCGGCGCCCCCGAAGGTCGCCGTCGCGTTTTGCAAAAAAGTCGTCAAGATAGGCTTTGATATCTTCCGGTTCAGGAAGGCGTCCTGCCCCATTGATACCGCAGGCCAAATAGCCCGCTCCGCTAGGCATGATGAGGATGCCATCCCTGCGCAGCGTTTCCAGGTTGCGCACGACAGCCGGATTATTGAGCATATTCGTGTTCATGGCCGGGCAGATGATCTTGGGCTTATCACAGGCCATGAGCGTCGTCGACAGGAGATCATCAGCAATGCCGCCAGCCATCTTACCGATGATATTGGCGGTAGCCGGTGCCACAACCATAAGATCGCACCAACGGCCCAAAGCCACGTGTTCCACATTGAATTCATCATTGCCGCGCCACATGTCATAGGCAACAGGCGCGCCGCTGATTTCCTTGAATAACAGAGGGGACACAAGCTTAGTGGCTGCTTCCGTCATCACGACACGGACCTCTGCCCCCGCCTGGACAAGACGGCTGACGAGGGTGACCACCTTATAGCAGGCAATCCCACCGGTTACACCGATTGCAATCTTTTTGCCCTCTAACACAGTGGACTCCTTTTATTTCTTGGTGTTCGCTTTGGGTTCTGCCGTTATAAGCCCTTGGGCAATTTCTTCCATGGCGATGGAAACGGGCTTATTGGAATTGCTTTCGACAAGGGCCGGTGCATGGTCAACAAGCTGACGTGCCCGTTTGGCGGCCATGATGACAAGGCCGTATTTGGAACCCACTTTTTCAGCCAGATAATCAATGGACGGATCGATCATAGTCATGATAACAACACTCCTTTAGTCTTGTTCAGTCGTCTTTTGTTGGCAGATTTCATCAACAATGTAATAGGTTCGGCCTACTTTGAGATGTTCCACATCGATGATCTTACTGACCTTGTCCGTGGCCTTTTCCACTTCATCGTTGACGACAATATAATCATACTTCGAAGCATAGGCAAGTTCTGACGTTGCTGCACTAAGTCGGCGCTTAATGACATCAACAGCATCGGTCCCGCGTTTATAGATGCGCTTGCTGAGTTCGTCAAGGGACGGCGGGACGATGAAAACAAACACCCCGTCAGGATAGCTCTTTTTGACCTGCAGCGCGCCTTGAGGATCGATTTCAAGAACGACGTCAAGACCTTCGTTCAGCTTATCAAGAACGTACTGGCGAGGGGTCCCATAGTAGTTTCCATAAACGGAAGCATGTTCCAGAAGTCCGCCATTTTTGATCATTTCCTCAAATTCCTCACGGGTTTTGAAGAAATAGTTCTTGCCGTCCACTTCACCCTTGCGGGGTTCACGGGTCGTGCAGGAAACAGAATAGGCCATTTGGTCCCGTTTTTCAAGGAGCCGTCCGCAGATAGTTCCTTTGCCGGCACCGCTTGGTCCAGAAAGGACAAGTAAGATTCCCTGGGGTTTATTCATGGTCTCCTCCTTCTCCAGCTTCGTCGTCAATGTCATCGTCAACGGCAAACCGGTTGGCAATGGTCTCTGGCTGCAGGGCCGAAAGGACCAAATGTCCGCTGTCCATGATGAGGACGGAACGGGTTCGGCGCCCATAGGTTGCATCAATGACGACACCTTTGTCGCGGCCATCCTGGATGATCCGCTTGATAGGCGCCGATTCCGGGCCGATGATGGTAACGACCCGTTGGGCCGATACAATATTGCCAAATCCTATATTGATCAGTTTGATGTCCATTTCCTACTCCTTGCCACTATTGAATATTTTGGATCTGTTCCCGGACCTTTTCAATTTCGCCCTTCATTTCAACGACAGTCTGGGTCATCGTCGAATCACTGCATTTGGAGGCAATGGTGTTGGCTTCACGGTTAAATTCCTGTATCAAGAAGTCCATACGCCGACCGACAGGATGATCTTCCTGAAGCATCTGGCGGAACTGCTTGATATGACTGTGGAGACGGACCATCTCCTCTGTCGTGTTCACCTTGTCCGCATAGAGGGCAACTTCCTGAATGAGACGCGATTCATCAAGGTCCCCTACTCCATGGGCCCGCAGGGCATCAAGGAGCCGCTCTTCAAGGCGCTTTTCATAGTCCTTGACCGCTTCGGGGGCACGTTTTTCGATGAGGAAAAGCTTTTCCTCGATGAGGTCTACGCGGCGTGCCACATCTTGGGAGATGTTACGGCCTTCTTCCTCCCGCATCGCGTCCAAATGGAGCAGTCCCGTCTTGATGGCATCCAGCATATGGGGCCAGAGCGCTTCAAGATCGATCTTTGCCTCCCCGGGGATGACCACTTCAGGACATTTTGCCACAAAAAGAACCTCCCGCCCCTCATCAACCGCGCCTTCACGAGCGCCCAAAAGGGCTGAAAGTTCCTCTAAACTATCATGATAAGCCTTTGCAAGTCCTTTGTCAATTGTAATCTGACGGCCTTCCGTTCCCGTATAGGCGGCATTGACAAAAACGTCCATATGTCCCCGGCTCACATCATCCAAGATCACCTTGCGCATCCGGTTTTCAAGGGGTGCCAAGAAACGCGGCATGCGGATGGACAGTTCCGCATAACGGTGATTCACGGTCTTGATTTCAAAGGTAAAGGAAAACGAATCATCCTGATAATCGCCACGTCCGTAGCCGGTCATACTCTTTAACAACTTAAGGCCCCCTTAGTTCACTTTGTCCAGTTTCAGCACGTATTCCCGCGTCCCGCCGACTTCATCGGTTACGGCAAGGACCATGGTCCGTTTGGGATCGAGCTTCTTAAGGTCAAAATAGATATAATACTGATCATCCCAGACATTGACCGTAACGACACCGCCCGCGGCGGCACTGTTGATCTTCATCTTGCGTCTAGCCGCATGGTTGAGATTCGTATAATAGGGTTCCACCACATTAGTGCCCTGATACATCTTAACCTTGAGGAATTTCGGTTCAAGCTTGGTCGTTGTACTAATCGTGACCCCAAGGGCAAGCACGCCGTCATAGGCCTTGGCCACCTTCATGCCCCGGCTGACTGTTGGATTTCCCCCATTTTCCGCAGCACTCTTGGCATCGATGGCAGCCATCAGATAGGGCGTGTACATGATTGCTTTTTCCCCGACGCCATAGCGGTTCGTCTGCTTGCGGTCGTAAACGGTCCAAGGCGCCACCAATTCAAGGTCCGACGCCCCTTTGCGCTGGGTTCCGTAAAGCTGGGCAGCAGCAATATTGTTTTCCGTAAGGGGGAGCATGGCGTAAGCCGATTGGGTCAATGTCAAAAGGGCAGCAAGCAGCAATCCTGTTTTTTTCATTCCATAATCTCCTTTGCGGTTTGACCAGAAGGAATCCGCATATTATACTGTGTAAAGTGCCGTCTGGCATCTTACAATTACGGACCACGCACAATGTATCCATATATTATATAGAAAAACGGAAAATCGTGCAAATATAAGCCAAAAGGAGGCTTTTTTATGAACCTCGAAGGCATGACCTTAAGCGTTCTAGCTAAAGAGCTGCGGGACCATCTGGAAAACGGCAGGATCTATAAGATTTTCATGCCGAGCCGCAATTCCCTGCTCCTTGAGATTACGCTTCCAACCCATACCGACAACCTGCTCATTGACCTATCTGGGGATTCCCCCCTCGTGACCCTTCCCGAGCGTCTTCCTGAACGTCCTGATATGCCGCCCAGTTTCTGCATGCTTCTCCGTAAGCACCTTGAAGAAGGCCGCATTACGTCCATCACGCAGCTGGGCCTTGACCGCGTCCTTGTCATAGGCATTGATTTGATTGGCCGGGAACGCAAGATCGTAACCAAAAAACTGATCCTCGAACTGACGGGGAAAAACAGCAACATCATCTTTGTCGATGAAGCAGGACTCATCGTCGACTCTTTGCGCCACATTGGAAAGAAAGAAAGCCGCGTACGTCAGATCCTGCCAAATAAGCCCTATGAAGCGCCGCCCCTTATGGAGGGCATTTCCTTTCTGGAGGGCGATCCCCATGCCATCAGGGAGGCTTGTGTGGCAAGCGGAAAAGACAGTCTTACCGCTGCCCTTATTGCCGTAACCGTAGGCATCGGAAAAGAAACAGCCCAGGAAATCGTCTACCGTGCTGGCTTTGACAAGAAACCGGCCCTTATTTCCCTGACGGAAGCAGACGCCCTTGAAAAAGCCATTGCCTCCATCCAGGAAGAAGTAAAAGCCCGTCTCACAGGGGAAAACCAGACTGTCATGGCCCAAATCGATGGGCGCAACCGGATGAAGCACCTAGCGGCCTATGAAGCCCATGTAGGGGAAAAGATGACGCCTCGCTCCTTCCCCTGTCTGCTAGCCGCCCTGCTCTACAGTGCAAGCCTTGTTCCCATCCAGATTCCCGAAAAGGATACCCTGCAAAAGCTGGTCCTCAGCCATATTGCAAAAACCAAGAAAAAACAAAAGGCGCTCCAGAACGATCTCTTGCGGGCCGAAGACGCCGATACCCATAAAATCATGGCCGATACGCTCATGGCTTATGGAACTGCCTTAAAGAAGGGGCAAAAGGCAGTAACGCTCCCTAACATCTATACCAATGAGCCCCTTACCATCCCGCTCCAGCCCCAGCTGACAGCCATGGAAAATGCCCAAGCCTACTACAAGCGCTATAACAAGTACAAACGAGCGGTGAGCGAGATCCATACCCAGCAGGAAGAAACAGACAGTCTCCTTACCTATCTAGAAAGTCTTGACGCCTCCCTTGATACAGCAATCACCAAAGGGGACGTTTCAGAGATTAAGGAAGAAATCATTGCCCTTGGCCTCCTTCCCCGGCCTCGCAAAAAAATGGCCGTCCAGTCCAAATCGGTTCCGCTTAAGGTATCCCTTTCGGAAGATACCCTCCTTTATGTGGGGAAAAACAACAAGCAGAATGACTATGTCACCTTCAAACTGGGGCGCGCCCATGATCTTTGGTTCCATGCCAAGAACATCCCCGGCTCCCATGTCATCCTGAAAACGACCCTTCCAAGTCCCAGGGAAGAAGATATTCTACGGGCTGCCCAAATCGCCGCTTACTACAGCAAAGGACGCTTTTCCAGCCGCGTTCCCATCGACTGCACGCAGCGCCGCTATGTAAAAAAGCCAAATGGAGCCAAGCCGGGCTTTGTCATTTTTACCAACCAGAAAACCATCAACGTCGAGCCAAAAAAAGAACCGTGACCTAATGAAATGTACCCTCTTTACTGGACACCCAGTAAGGAGGGTACATTTTGCGTGATACGACTGAATTTAAGCTAATGGGTAAGGAAAGGATTCAGAAAAAAAACAAAATGGATGCCTCCCGAAATATATCGGGAAACATCCACTAATGCCATTTAACCAATTTATATGCGTCCACTTTTTGGGGTACACATCACAAGGGTCCGGTTCTTTTCGTTTGCTTATTTGACGGCAAAATGGTAGACAAGTTCATTAAAAGGAGTCTTGGCCGTCTTCTTTCCATAAAGGGCTCTTACCTCGTAGGTTCCGGGCTGACTGAACGTCAGGAACAAAATGGTTTGGCCCGGAGAACCGCCGCGGCCCGTAGGGTTTTCCATAGGCAGGTAGAAGGAATGCCCCATGTCGATCACGCCGTGGCCAAGGTCCTCTCCCGTAAGGGTCCACTCAAGGCCTAGAGACGGGTTGGCATCAAGATAAAGAGCAACGAGCTCGCCGGGATTCACAGAAAGGGTCTTGCCGGCCGCTTCTTTAGTCAGCTTATAGCTGGTGAGCAGGCGTGCCCCGCCGCCAACGTTGATGGCCCCTGTAAGGTCGGCATAAGGAATCAGGTCCGTAAAGGGTCCGCCGTCGGCATTTTCTGCCAGGATGCCCGTCTCACCAAAGACATAGCGCTTGCCGCCAAGGAGCCGCTCATAGTCCGCGCTCTTGGTATAGAGCAGGTCCTTTTCATCAAGGACACTGCCGGCTTCCGTATCAATGGTGACACCGTCATAGACCGTGCGCTGGCCTTCCGCTTTCAGGACAAAACTGACAAGGCTCGGCCGATTGAGTGTGATTTCGTAGGAAAGGCGAGCGCCTTCGCCTGCCTTTTTTTGCAGGGCTTCTGCTCGGGACCGCAGGATCCCATTGACATTATTTTGCAGATACGCTTCACGCAGGCCATCGATATAAGGGACCGATCCTCCCAACCTTGAATCTGCAACAACCGTCGTATGGCCAAAAGCAAAGACCGCCGCAGGCGCCGCCAAAAGGGCTGCGCAGGAAAGGGTCAGCATCCATTTCTTTACAATCATAAGGTAACCTCCACCTAAAAAATGTAGGGTGTCCGGTAGGGAGCAAGGAGGGATTCATCCCGTCTGTAGCACGTGCCTTCCCCCAGGGTAACAGACTGCCCTGCAGCCATTATACCATCAATTTGTGAATAATCTCCGACAATCACTCGTTTCGGCGTAAAAAGAAGAACTTTTTTAAGCACAGCCTCCCGCCCGATAACGATATCAGAAAAGCTAAAGATGACCATGGGGCCCGTCAGCTGTACGCCGTCCGCAAGTTTGGCCCCATAGGGCGCAACTACAAGGGCCCGTCCTGTGACTATTTTTTTCAGGGGAATCTGCAGTGCTTTTTTGCGGGCCACATAGGCGTAGCCCCGAAGAGGCAGCTGAAGGAAATGCCCCATGGGAAAATCAGGTCCCTTCCTGCAGATTTCGTCAAAGCTGCCTTCCAAAAAAAGTGGAAAATCCGCCGTGTAAGTCGTCTTTCCTGGTGCAAATAAAGCTTGATAATGGGGATGCTGCCGTCCTCCTGGGATGGCAAATTCATAGCGTGAAGCAGACCGAAGGACCGCGTCATCCTCGCTCCGGAGTTCCGTTTTTTCTTCCTTCACAAGCGCCTTTCCTAACCTGCGGGTCTTCACCACAAGGCGATACATAGGCTCTCGTCCGCTTTTTGGGCAGCGCACGACAAAGCGGTCGCCATCACGGGCAAAATCCTCCGCCTCCCTTGCCTTGCAGAAGGAAAAGAAAAGGGCCGTGCGCTGTTCCGCCTGCCAAAGAAAGCGCTGCTTATCGCGTCTTGTGGAAAGGCTTCGGACAAGGCTCATGATAAGGGACGCGGCCGCAACGATGATGACAAGGATAAGCCCCGCAACAAACCCATTTCTTCTACCAAAGTCCATAACCATAGACCTCCTTGAAAGGGCGCGCAATTCCATTTTTGCTAAGGATCAAGGTACAGGAAACAACCACCTGGTTTCCCGGCTGTTTTTCTGCCTGAAAGTCAAGGACTCTTAAATGAGGCCCTGTAAGCGGATTGATGCCAGGCGGCTTCATACCTTCCTGGGCGCTGATATAAAGGGTTTCCCTTCCAGATTGGGGCGAAGGCGCCGCATAGTACTGAATTTTTTGATACGGGGACCGGGTCCATAACTCCAACACGTCTCCGGAGCTTCCTTTTTTGATGGTAACAGCAAGTGCTTCATAGCGAAAATAATGCTCAAAACGGCAGTCAAGGTCCACTGCCGCCCGGCGCAGTTCCCAGCTATAAAGAAGCCTTGCTGACAAGACAGCCAGGCGCCCGCCGGCCCTTGCGCAAAGGCTGATGAGGAGCGCGAAAAGAAGGACAAACAGCATACATTCAAGCGCCACAAAACCTTTATCTTTTTTCATAGCGTACAACGCGAGCAAGAAGCCGTTTATAAGGCAGCGCATAGATGGCTGCGTGCCGTTCCTTTATCTGGGGCAGTTCAGGAACAATCCGCTCTTTTTCCACCCACTGATAGGAATCCAAAAGGGGCCCCGTCTGACCTGTTGCGGCAAAATGACGCAGGACCTGTTGGGCGTAAGCCCGCTCCTCCCAAGCACGCGTCCACCAGACCCCTAAGGAAAAAGCCTCCATGAGTAAAAAACACAAAAGGGACGTGAGCAGTGTGGCAAATAGATAATCGATGAGGACGAATCCCCTGCCCTTAGGGCAAATACGCAGCATAGGTCAGACGCCCCCTTACTGGTTCGAATGTGAATCCTCGCTTTTCTTTTTTCTTTGTTGTTTCAAGATAAATCGTCTCCATCCCGCCTTTAAGGGCGCCGCTTGTTGTAAAGGCCAGCTGGCGGGGCCCGCTGAGGATGACGGAAGGTGCCTCAAGGTCAAAGGAAAGGGGACTTTCCCTAAGCTTTTCATGCTTGACGCAGATGCCCTTTTGCCCGATGTCCGCCCTATAAAAGGGGCGATTTTCAAGGAGAGCCCCTTCCTGAGCTGCGGTGATGACGCTTGCTGCCTCGTAAGTACAAAGGTCAAGATGAGAATGGGCCTGTCCTTGTTGGACGGTCCGTACAAGTGGCAGGGAAAAGGATAGGAAAAAGGTCAAAAAGCTGATTCCGACCAGCATGTCCCCTAAGAGGAAACCAGCACGCTTACCCTTCAGCGCTGCCATGGCCCCCCTTCTTCCCTAGGTCACTGCTGCGCACCGTTTCGCCGCTGCTCAAGGTCCCAGAAAAGACGCATCCGATTTCCCCATTTTCTGCGCTTTCAAGGGTGATTCCTTTATAGTCCTTGTCCGGAGCAAATTTTCCCTTGACAAGCTCATCAACGGACTGAGGGGCCGTGCCTTTTTCCATTTCATAGACCTTAGCCGCACTGTCAAGGGTGGTCAAATTCATGACCAGCTGCGTATCATGGGATTTATTCATGGCACTTTTGATGGAGGGAATCAGTGCCGCTGCCATGACACCCAATATGGCAAGAACGATGAGAATTTCAAGAAGGGTAAAACCTCTTTTCTTTTTTATTTGGGTTCCTTTGGCTTGATTCATTATTCCTTGAGGACAGCTGATGTTGTTCAACATGATTCATTTCTCCTTTTGTTCTAGATGGCTGTAGGCAGCCCATTCATAAGGCCCATAAGGGGAGACATGACCCCATAGAGGATGAGGACACTGACACCGGCCATAAAAACCAAAAGAACCGGTTCCATCAGGCGCTTGACTGTCTTTAGGGTCAAGGTCAGTTCCTCGGTCATGAGGCGCGAAGCCTCGCTGAGCATTTGCGGAAGGCGTCCGCTTTCTTCCCCCATGCTGAGAAATTCCCGTGTCAGGGGAGAAATCAAAAAAGGCGCCGCAAAGGCTGCTCCCGAAAGCGACTCACCGCCCGTCACCGTGCGCAGGAGCTTTTGTCCTTCAAGACGCAGCGGCCCCATAGGCAAAAGGTTTCGGGCTTCTTCCAAGGCTTCATGGAGGGAAAGGTCGCTTTCAAGCAGAAGGGCCAATAATCCTACATAGCGAACTTCCCAAAAGCGGCCGTAAGCCCGCCGGAAGGGTGGAATGACAAGAAAAAGACGAAGCCTGTAAGGACGGATTGCGTGGTGGAAAAGAAAAAGTCCCAAAGTGACCCAGACCAGTGCCAAGGGATGATCCGTGAAGGCTGCCCTTACGGTCATCATCAGCGTCAGCCCAGCAGGAACGGAGAGATTGAGGTCTCCATAAAGCCCGGTAAATAAGGGCAGGACAGCGATGATAAAATAAAGCACAACGAGGCCGCCTACCCCCATGACTACCAGGGGATAAAAAAGGGCTCCCATCAGTTCCTTCCGAAACTCCCGTTTGCGATGATAGGAATCAGATAGACGCAGACACAAAACTGAGGTCCTGCCGCTTTTTTCCCCAGCTTCCAAGAGGACAGGGGCCAAGGGCCCAATTGCCTGCTGATGCCGCAAAAGGGCCTTTGATAAAGGTCTTCCCTTTTTCAGTTCCTCGCCGATCTGCCGGCAGAGAAGGGTCACCTTTTCACTTCCCCTAAGGCCCATGATTTCCAAGGCCCGCAGGATGGGAATCTCACTTTTAAGCAGGATGCCCAGTTCCTTGAAGAGCCGTTCCCGCTCTTCATCTGAAAAATGTCTGCTGGCTCCTCTTACTGAAAACCAGTCTTCCTTAAGGGATAGGATGCGGTCATGATTCCGTTTCAGGACCTGCAAGGCTTCGCCTTTATGTTCCGCCAAAAGGACGCCGCTCATGACTGCCCCCTTTCCTGTCCGTACTTTGTAGCGGTATCGTTTCATAGGTCATTCCTCCTTTGCTCGCCTTCTTTATTCAAGATGGAGCCCCCTATTCCTTGTTAAGGCAGCTCAATGTGCGTTTTCACGGGGCAACTGGAAAATAAAGGGACCGTCTTGATCTACGCTGCTGTGCTAAAGCATTAGGTACAAAAGAGGCCAAAAGGGTGGCCGGTCAGGAATCGAGCCACCAGGGAATCGATAGGGAAATGGACGGAACTGGGAAACCATGGACAGGAAGCAAGAAACGATTCTTCACAAAGTCAGCCGATTCGGGCGCACACAAAAAGAGCCATGAAGCGTACAGCTTCACAGCTCTTCTTAGGTATCAGTTATTTTTTGTCGTCCATCTTGTTCAGCATGCCTTGGATTTCCTGCATGAAACTATTCACGTCAGCAAATTGACGGTAAACGGAAGCAAAGCGGACATAGGCAATCTGGTCAATCTTTTCCAGTGCCTTCATGACGGTTTCGCCAATGAGGGTCGATTTGACCTCACTTTCGCCCAAAGCCCTCAGGTCCCGTTCGATGCCAGACGCGATGGACTGGATCTGTTCATAGGAGAAAGGTCTTTTTTCGAAAGCTTTCAGCAAGCCGTTTGTCAATTTCTGGCTGTCAAACAGTTCCCGGCGGCCATCTTTTTTGATGACCAAAAGCGGCGTTTCCTCATACTTTTCGTAAGTCGTGAAACGACGCCCACATTCCGGGCACTCCCGACGGCGTCTGATTGAAGTCCCGTTATCAACGGAACGGGAATCGATGACACGGCTGTCAGCGTAGGAACAGAATGGACATTTCATAAGCGTTACCTCAAAAGAATGCCTTATTTATTGCGGATCCAGGGCGGAATCTCCGAGCTCGGAGCGCCGAAAGAACCCACCTTGCCAGCAGCTTCTTTTTCAGCTGCCTGGGTAAAACGGCTCTGCGGGGTTTCCGGTTTGGTGAAAGGAGCCGGTTTCGGAGCCTTGATGGAACCGCCATTAGTGTCGTCAATCCCCGTGGCAATGACGGTGACACGGATGGTGTCACCCATGTTTTCGTCGATGGAAGCCCCAAAGATGATGGTGGCATCCGGATCAACGGCATCGGTGATGATCTTGCTGGCTTCGTTGACATCAATCAGGGATAGGTTCGGTCCCCCCGTGATATTAAGGAGTACCCCTTTGGCACCGGAAATGGTGCTGTCCAGCAGCGGGCTCTTGATGGCAGCTTCAGCCGCAGCCGCGGCGCCCTCTTCCCCATTGGAAGAGCCAATGCCCATCATGGCAGAACCAGCGTTGGACATGATCGTCTTCACATCGTTGAAATCAACGTTGATCAGACCAGGTACGCTGATAAGGTCACTGATGCCTTGGACGCCCTGACGCAGGACATCATCGGCAATCTTGAAAGCATCAACCATGCTCGTACGGCGGTCCACAACTTGGAGAAGACGGTCGTTCGGGATGGTAATGAGGGCGTCAACTTTGCTCTTGAGGTTGGCAATCCCCTGTTCGGCAACATTATAGCGACGGCGGCCTTCGAAGGTGAATGGTTTGGTGACGACGCCAACAGTCAGGGCGCCAGCCTGTTTTGCGCATTCAGCCACGATGTGGGCAGCCCCCGTACCAGTACCGCCGCCCATGCCAGCCGTAACAAAGACCATATCGGAACCCTTGAGGAGATCTGCCAGCTGGTCTTTATTTTCCTGGGCCGCTTTTTCACCGACTTCTGGATCGGCACCTGCGCCGAGTCCTCTTGTTGCTTCTTCACCAATTTGGATCTTGGTGGGGGCCTTGCTGGTCATCAGTGCCTGTGCATCACAGTTTACAGCCACAAATTCGACACCCTGCAGTCCCGTATCGATCATGCGGTTTACGGCGTTGTTTCCGCCGCCACCGACACCGATAACTTTGATTTTTTCCAGCGGCTGTTGTCCAGCCTGTTGCTTTTCCGCTTCAAACATCTCCATGGTCCTCCTCACATCGATTATCTGAATAGATTTAGAGTGTGATCTTAAAAATATCCTGTACTATAGTATACCATTTGATGCGCTTTATTTCACGCACTTTTACAAGAAAAGTCAAGAAACCTTTCGTTTTTTTTGAGGTCTTTATTTGGAACCCCGCCTGCAATCCTACTTTTTCATGAATAGCCGGCGGATGATGGCAATGTTATTGAAGATCCGCAGGCCGAAAGCCAACACGGCTACATAATAAAGGTCAATGCCCAATCTCATGCCAAAATAGCAGAGAAAAACAGCGAAAAGACCGTTTGCAAAAAAGCCACTAATGAAGACACTGCTGTCATAGGTTCCTTCTTTTACGGCACGAAGTCCGCCAAAACCAGCGTCAAGAGACGCCATAAAGGCAACGGCAACAAGCTTGCTGTAGACCTGGGGAAAGACAGGCAGGTAAGCGCCCAGCGCAATGCCCAAGGCTAGACCAAAGATGGCGTAGATCATGTTACTTCTCCTCCTTTGGTTTGGCAAACTCATAATGGCGGGTCCCTTCAAAGGCGGGGACCGTCACTTGGTCTTTTTTGATTACATCAACCGTAATCCCCCAGAACTTCAACGTTTCGACCACACCGCCGCGCAGGCGCAGGGCACTTTCAAGACGCTTGGGATCGCCAATGGCACGGACCACATAAGGCGGTGAAAACCGTGTGTTGTTGACAGAAACGGTCGGTCCGGCACAGCGCACTTCCGATATATCGAGGATACGCTGATCGTTCAGGGAAATGGCTTCCGCGCCGGCTGCCCGCAATTCATTGAGAATTCGCAGGAGGTCATCATCGTGGATGATGTAAAGATTTGGATCTTCCCCCTGTTTGGCTGGTACCTTGCTGTCATCCAAGGTCACTTCGACGCCGGGGCCCTGCATGGTCACTTCCCCTGCCCGCATCTTCATGGCAAAAGTTTCTTTGGGATCGCTGCTGCCTGCACCGGCTTCCTCCAGTTTCCTGACCCGTTCCTGAAGGGCCGTCTTTTCCTTTTCCGAAGTCTTGAGTTTCTCTACCAGATCCTCGGCCCGCTGCTGGTTGATATTATGGCTCCGCTGCATTTCGGCACTGCGAAACTGCGTGGAGACCATGATTCCGAGCACAAGGAAAACGAGAAACATGAAGAACTTCTCTCTTTTATCTTTATAAGCCATAGAACGTTCTCCTTCTACTCGAGCTTGACATAAGGCTGTTCATAGGTAATATCGATATACTTGCCCTTGAATTTCCGGTTCCCCATTTCCCGGCAGAGCATCACAAAGGTATCAATCTTTTTGTTGGCATTTTCTGCATCGCCAACGATGATGGGGAGGCTCCGGCGCAGATGGATGGTTATCTGCTTCCGCCCATCCATGGAAACTTCCGTAATCTGGTCCTGAATGGAAGGTTCCAGGCGGCCCAAAAAGTGCAGGAGCCCCCTCACATCCTCATCTTCGATTTCATCCCCATCCATAAGGTTTCCCCCATGATAGCCCGTCAATAGCGGTGCTGTCGCATCAGGGATGCTGCTATAGACGGCAAGGACGTGTCCTGAATAGGAAACCTTGGCAAACTGCGGGCCATCGCATTCCACATACAGACCGGGCAATCGTTCCGTGATATGGATATCAAAATACGTGGGAAAGGCAAAGGAAATGCTTGCCTTTTCAATGCGTACATCCTTTTCAAGGTCCTGGATCAGCTGCTTTCGGTCAATATCAAGGACATTGATGGGCTCCCACAGGCCGCCTTCTTCCATGACTTCTTCCCGTGTGATATAGGTGGCTCCAATGATGCGGATTTTCCCTATATGAAGACCCGGCCGATGGATCAGGAACCAAAAGAGCCCAAAGGCAGCCAAGAAGGCAAGCAGTGCGCTTACCACACGGGGTGAAGGACTGGGGAGTGTGAAGGACGGCCTGAAATGCCAGTGTTTCTTTCGTTTTTTACCGGTCTTTCTTTCCGCCGCCTCCTTTCCTTTCTCTTTTTCAGGAGGGGATGGCGGCACAGGCGGGCGAAAAGGCTTCCGGTTCCACTTTGGCGGTTCCATAGCCGTTAGCCCAAATGAGCCGTTTCAAGGATCTTTTCACACAGATCCGGGAAAGAAAGGCCCATGGCCTTTGCTGCTTTCGGCACAAGGCTCGTTGCCGTCATACCGGGAATCGTATTGACTTCAAGGCAGATGAAGCGGCCTTCTGTGTCAACCATTTCATCGACACGGGCGACCCCGCTGCAGCCAAGGGCCTTATAAGCCTTCACGGCTTCTTCTTGGAGAGCCTTTGTGAGGATTTCATCAAAAGGCGCCGGGCAGGTGTAGGTGGTGGCTCCCTTGGTATATTTATTGTGGTAGTCATAAAAGTCCACATGGGGCTCAATGAGGACAAGGGGCATAGCAACCGGGTTTCCGCTGGCATCCATCATGACGCCTGCGGCCACTTCCTTTCCCGTAAAGAAGGCTTCGGCAAGGACAAGTTGCCCATAAGAGAACGCTTCTTCAAGGGCCTTATCCAGGTCTTCTTCCTTTTTGACGATGGTCACGCCAATGCTGGAACCCTGTTCCGCCGGTTTGACAACGCAAGGAATCCCTAGCTGACGGAGGATGTCTTGTTTGGCCGTTTGTCTGTCCTTATCGGTTAGGTAAAGGCACTTTGCGGTCTTTACACCGTTTGCCTCAAACATTCTTTTTGTGTAGAACTTATTCATGGCAAGGGCGCTTGAAAGAACGCCGGACCCTGTGTAAGGAATGCCAAGCATTTCAAGGACGGCCTGCATCCTGCCATCTTCCCCATAAAGACCGTGGACGGCATTAAAAACGACTTGTATCCCTGCATCTTCAATCTGGGAAGGGAAAAGGGACGGATCAAGGTCAACGGGTACTGCGTCATAGCCTTTTTCCTTTAACGCTTCCACAATGGCCGACCCTGTATTCAGGGACACTTCCCGCTCCTTACTGGGTCCGCCCATAACAACGCCAATACGTTTTGTCTTCATCATGCTTTCTTACTCCCTTCCAATGCTTCTGCAAGGTTTGCACCCAGCTGATTGATACTGCCGGCACCGATGGTCATGATGAGGTCACCGGCAGCCGCATGTTCCACAAGGTAATTTTTAATGGATTCAAAGCCGCTCATATAGCTCACATCCTGACCGGTCGTCTTTTGAATGGTCTCAGCAAGCATCTTGCCTGAAATGCCGGGAATGGGATCCTCACTGGCAGCATAGATATCTGTCACAATGAGTTCATCAGCGTCCTTGAAAGCGACGGCAAATTCGTCAAGCAGGAGTTTTGTCCGCGTGTAGCGGTGGGGCTGGAAAACAACGATAAGACGTTTGGGCTGCGTCTGTCGGGCAGCTTTTAACGTGACCTTGATTTCCGTAGGATGATGGGCATAGTCATCTACGACCCAGATGCCGCGCACCCGTCCCTTGGTCTCAAACCGCCGTTTGGCGCCGGTAAACTTTTCGAGGCTCCTAGAAATTTCTTCTACGGAAAGGCCAAGTTCCCGAGCAGCGGCAAGCGCACCCAAGGCATTGAGGACATTGTGCCGGCCCGGCACAATCAGATGACCTTCCCCGATTTTTTCACCGCGGAAAAGGATATCATAGTGGGTGCCGTCCTTGGCATACTCAATATTTGCGGCACGGTAGTCCGAGTCCTTTGCGTCAATGCCATAGCTGACGACCTCTGTTGCGGTCTTTTTTCCGACGCGGCGCACCTTCTCATTATCATAACAAAGAATGGCCTTGCCATGTTCCTTGACTTGATCGACGAACTGCTGGAAAGCTTCCTGGATCTTTTCTTCCGTTCCATAATGGTCCAGATGATCATTTTCAATATTCGTAATGACGGCTAAATAAGGACGGAACTTGAGAAAGGAACCATCGCTTTCGTCAGCTTCTGCCACGACATAATCACTTTCGCCATTGACGGAGTTCGTGCCAAGGTTATTGACCACGCCGCCTACCACGACAGTCGGATCGATGCCATTATCACAGGTAATGAGGCTCAGCATGGAACTTGTCGTTGTTTTTCCATGGGCGCCGGCCACAGCAATGCCTTTATGCTTATTCATGAGATAAGCCAGGACATCGCTGCGATGAATGACAGGAACGCCGCGCTTGTGGGCTTCCACCAGCTCCGGATTATCTGGATGGATGGCTGTTGAAACGACAATGACCTCAGCGCGCTCAATCTGACAGGCCGCATGGCCAATAAAGACAAGGGCGCCTTCTTTTGCGAGCTTGGTCGCCATTTCTCCCGGTTTTGCATCGGACCCGGAGACATGGAACCCTCGTTTGATGAGGACATTGGCAAGGGCACTCATGCCAGCGCCGCCAATGCCGATAAAATGAATATTTTTGATCTGATCCAAATCGATCACGCTGTTATCCCTCCCTACCCTCACCGGTCATGGCAAGGGCTTCTGCGGCAATATGGTCCGCTGCATCCTTCTGTCCCGCTTTAAGTGCCCCTCGGTGCATCATATTCAACAGATCGGAGTCCTTTAAAAGACGTTCAATCACGTTGTACAAGGTCTCTCCCGTAAGCTCCCGGTCCAGGATGACTTCAGCCGCTCCCTGGGCCTTGAGGGCCCGGGCATTGTACTCCTGATGATTTGCTGTTGCATAGGGGTACGGAATCAGGATAGACGGGATGCCCCGCGCCATCAGTTCCGCAAGGCCAATGGCCCCTGCCCGTGAAACCGCAAGATCGGCGACAGAAAGCGCAAGGGGCATCTCATGGAGATAATTCACGATGTGAAGATTATCAGCCGTTTCAAGAAGGCCTCCCAAAGCCTCCAGATGGGCCTTGCAGCCTAAGTCACCCGTCGCATGGAGGACCTGGATCCGCTGGTTTCCGGCAAGTTTCTTTTCTACATAGACCATACTTTCATTGATGGTCCGGGCGCCTCTTGACCCGCCAAAGACGAGGATTGTCTTTTTCATAGGATCAAGGCCGAGCTTCTTGTACCCTTCCTGCCGGTCCGCTTCCGTCACATCGCGGCGGACCGGATTACCCGTAACGATTATCTTGGCGTGACGGGAAAAATATTTTCCCGCATCCTTGTACCCCAAAAAGACCTTATCCACAAAATGGGAAAGGATCTTATTGGTCACGCCAGGCATGGCATTTTGTTCCTGGATCGCCGTAGGGACCCGTTTCATGGCGCCCCAAAAAAGGACAGGACCGCAGACATAGCCGCCTGTTCCAATGACAAGATCGGGGTCGATCCGGTTCACCAGTTTATAGGCGTCGCTCATCCCGCTTACTAGAGCTGCCGCGCTTTTGAGCGTTCCCACACCCAAGCGGCGTTCAAACCCTGCGACACGGATAAATTCCAATGGATAGCCATAGCGCGGGACAATATCCTTTTCAAGGCCCTTGCGCGTCCCGACAAAAGTGATTTCCGCATCGGGAACCTGACGTCGAATGGCATCAGCAATGGTAAGGGCAGGGTAGATATGACCGCCCGTACCGCCGCCAGCAATGAGGACCTTCATTATGCTTCCTCCCCGGCTTCCTTTTTGAGCGTATGGACTATGGACTTAAAGACCCGTCCCCGTTCCGGGAAGTTTGCAAACATATCATAGGAAGAGCAGGCTGGCGACAGGAGCACAACTTGAGGCGGTTTTGCCATACCGTAGGCCAAGCGCACAGCATCTTCAAAGGAGCCATCACACATGACGATGTTCTTGACGCCATTTTTCTTGGCGGCTTCCAAAAAGCGATGGCGAGCCTCTCCCAAAAGGATCAGGGCATCCGTTTTCTTAGCCGTCACCTGCATGAATTCCGTAAGATCCGTCATCTTGTCATGGCCGCCGGCAAGAAGGATCACATGCCCTTTCTTGAAGGCTTCAAGGGCCTTGACAGCAGAATCGGTATTTGTTGCCTTGGAGTCGTTGTAATAAGGCACTCCTTTGATAGTCGTTACATATTCAAGGCGATGCTCCACCCCTTCAAAGGCTTTCAGGACCTTTGCCATATTTTCCACGGTGACACCGGCAAAGTGGCAGCAAAGGATGGCCGCAAGAACGTTTTGTTCATTGTGGGCGCCAAAGATCTTAAGATCGGACACCTTGCAGACCACATGCTTTGTTCCATCGACAGCAAAGACAAAGTTTCCCTCTTCGATCCAGGCTCCCTGTTCAAGTTTTTCTTCGGTGCTGAAGAAAAAGACGCGGCTTGCCGCACGATGTGCAAGCTTTCGGTCAGGTTCATTATCATAATTCAAGACCAGGATATCTTCCGCCGTTTGATGGGCAAAAATCTGAGCCTTGGCATTGATGTAGTTTTCCATATTGCCGTGCCGTTCAAAATGGTCAGGCGTGATATTGACGATGCAGGCAATCTGCGGATGGAAAGTCGTCATTCCCTCCAGCTGGAAGCTTGACAGTTCTGCTGCTACATAGGATTCCGGTCCCATGTGTTCCAGTTCCTTGGAAAGGGCATAGCCAATGTTGCCTGCAACCGTTGTCGGAACTGGCAGCGTTTCAAGCATCCGGGAAACAAGTGTCGTCGTTGTCGTCTTGCCGTTCGTTCCCGTAATGCCCACCCAGTGGCCTTTATAAAGGCGGCTTGCATATTCTGCTTCACCAATGATTTCGAGTTTCTCCTCGCGGGCTTTTTTTACGACCTCCGTCGTAAAAGGAATGCCTGGGGAAATGATGAAAAGTTTACTCTTTTTCAGATAAGGACGGGGATCTTCAGAAAAAACGATTTCCCCACCCCGCTTTTTCATATCCTCTCGGAACGCGTGGTCCAATTCCTTTTGATCATCATTATATAAAATTACTTTTTCGCCCTGGTCGAGAAGGACCTGGGACACGCCCTGACCGCTGATGCCAGCGCCATAAACAAATACGAAATCATGTTGTGCCAAAATAGACGCCCCCTAGTTAAAGTCGGTTTGAATAGATGAAAATTCCCGCAAGGGAAAGAAGCAAGCTCAGCATGCTGAACCGGGTAACGACCTTCGTTTCCTTCCAGCCGCCCAGCTCAAAATGGTGATGGATCGGTGTCATGCGAAAGACACGTTTTCCGCCCGTCAGCTTAAAGTACGTAACCTGGATGATGACGGACAGGGTTTCCAAAACATAGACCCCGCCAATGATTACAAGCAGCAGTTCCGTATGGGACCCAATGGCCGCCGCGGCAACGGCTCCGCCGAGGGCAAGGGAACCGGTATCACCCATGAAAACCTTAGCGGGATGATGATTGTAGACCAAAAAGCCAAGGCAGGTTCCTACAATGGAGAGGCTAAACAAGCTGATGGAAAGCTCACCAGCCAAAAAACCAATGACCGTATAGGCCAGCATCACAAAGACGGTTACGCTGGCAGCAAGGCCGTCAAGACCATCGGTGAGATTTACGGCATTGGTCGTTCCTACAAGAAGCAGGAGGATAAAAAGGGCATACCCAGCCGTACCAAGATTGATGGTCACATTAAGGATAGGAATCCAAAGACGGGTACTCAGCACATCACCGGGAAAAAAGAGATAGATGGCGGCAACAAGAATCTGCAGGGCCATCTTCTGTTTGGACGTAAGCCCTAAATTACGTTTAAAGAAAATCTTGAGGCCATCATCAATAAATCCAATGAGCCCGTACCCCACAAAAAGCCAAAGGGCAAGGTACATGGTCCGGTCATGGCCGTTCCATAAGAGATTTGCTGCAATAACGGCAAGGATCATCATGATCCCGCCCATGGTGGGCGTTCCGCTTTTCTTGAGATGTTCCTTCGGGCCGCATTCCCGGATGCTCTGTCCAAAATGCCATTTATGCAGTTCTGGAATCAGGACTTTTCCAATGAGGACGGTCAAAGCAAAAGCAGTCGCAAACTGCCAAAAGAACGTGATATTCATTTCTGGAGGCCTTCCTTCCCAAAGGCAAGGTCCGCAACCGTGTCAACTTCCATGGAATGGGATCCTTTAAGGAGAATGACGTCTCCTGTTTCAACAATGTTCTTCAAGAGGGAAGCCGCTTCAAATTTATCAGCTGCATAATGGGCGGAAACACCGGCCTTTTTTGCTTCCTCATAGATGAAGCGGGCCTCTTTTCCGTAGCAAATGACTTCCTTGATTCCATATTCTGCCGTCCAGCGGCCTACTTTGCGGTGACTTTCTTCGCTGACGCTCCCCAGTTCGAGCATATCGGCAAGAACGGCAATTCCCCTGCCATAGCCTTGGTTCTTTACCACTTCCTGAAGCGTTTCAAAAGCCACGGCCATCGAAGCAGGGCTGGCGTTATAGGCGTCATTGATAATGGTCTTATCACCTAGGCGCAGGAATTCCTGCCGCTTTCCTGTCATCTTGATGTTTTGCAGGGATTCGGCAATGGCCGTATCAGGAACGCTGTAAAGTTCTGCCACGGTAATGGCCGCAAGGGCATTCATGACATTGTGGCGCCCCAACATGGGCAGGGCCACCTTTTGTTTAGCGCCAGTGATCTTGCTTTCATAGGTAAAACAGGTCACAAGGCCAATGGTCGTAATATCCCGTGCCCTCACATCACAGTCGTGATCGATGCCATAGGTCCGGACTGCGGCCCCCGTCTTCATAACGGACACGCGGGGGTCATCCGCATTGAGCACGGCCCAGTTGTCTTTCGTAAAGTCTTCCAAGATCTCGCTCTTGGCCTTCGCAATATTTTCTAGGGAGCCCAAAAGTTCCAAATGAGTCTCCCCCACATTGGTGATGATGGCGGCATCAGGATGGGCAATCTGCTTCATCTCACGGATCTGCCCAAGACCGCGCATTCCCATTTCGACAACAGCCACTTCCGTATTGTCCTTGATACGCAGGAGCGTCATGGGAAGCCCAATTTCGTTATTGAAGTTTGCCTGCGTCTTGACGACATTGTAGCGTGCGGCAAGGGCTGCCGCCGTCATATCCTTCGTACTGGTCTTTCCGTTCGATCCAGTAATGGCAATGACCTTCAGGTTCTTCTTGGAAAGTCGGTAACAAGAGGCAATGTCCTGATATGCCTTAAGTGTATCAGACACAAGGATGCATTTTTGCGGTGCTACCCCCGGATTATGGTCCACGAGGGCAGCTGTTGCTCCTTTTTCAAGCGCTGCCGCCACATAGTCATGGCCATCAAACTTTTCCCCACGGAGTGCTACAAAGAGCGTCCCCGGCCCAATGCTTCTGGAATCAGTGGAAATATCAATGAACTCCACGCTGTCAGGAAGCAGCGTTTTTCCCTGTGTTGCTTTTTTTATGAGATCGATCTTGATCATGATTTGTTTCCCTTCCGGAAGAAGTCGCGAACAACTTCCCCATCGTCAAAATGAATGGTCCGTTCCTTGAGAATCTGGTAGTTCTCATGGCCTTTGCCGGCAATCATTATAACATCTTCCGGGCGCGCATGGGAGATGGCAAATTCAATCGCTTCCCGCCGGTCGGAAATGGTATGGATTTCCTTATGGCGAGGGTTCTCTGTAAGACCCGTTTCAATATCGCGGATGATGGCGTCCGGATCTTCACTGCGCGGGTTATCGCTCGTAACAACAAGGATATCAGCCAGCTTCAGTGCCAGCTTTCCCATGATGGGACGCTTTTTGGCATCCCGGTCACCGCCGCAGCCGAAGACGGCCCACAATCTGCCCTTGGTGATCTGTCTTGCAGTCCTTAGGACATTGTCCAGGCCGTCCGGCGTATGGGCATAGTCCACGATGACCGTAAAGGGCTGGCCTGCATCGATGAGCTGAAAGCGACCGGGCACACCGGCAAAATTGTCGAGGCCGCGGACAATATCATCATGCTTGAGGCCTTCCGCTAAGGCAGCGCAGACCGCGGTCATGACGTTATAGACATTGAATTCCCCTGTAATATGAAGCCTAAGGTCCATATCTCCTTCCGGCGTGTGAAGGGACAGTTCCATATGCTTGGCACCGACATGAAAGCGAATGGGATAGACATCGTTTGTCTTCGCCTTGCCATAGGTCATGATCTTTGTTTTCACGCGGTTCATGATCAGTGGGCTGGACGCGTCATCCATGTTGAAAATGGCCGTCTTTCCCATTTTGCAGCCTTCATGAAGATGGGTGAAGAGCAAAGCCTTGGCCTCACGGTAATTTTCCATGGTCTTATGGAAATCAAGATGGTCCTGAGTAATGTTTGTAAGGGCTGCCGTATCGTACTCGATACCGGCAACGCGATTCAGCGCCAGGGCATGGCTCGAGACTTCCATCACCACATAATCGCAGCCTGCGTCTGCCATGCGGCAGAGGGTCCGTTGCAGGTCCACCACGTCAGGCGTTGTGTTGTGGCTTGGTTCCTTCTTATCGCCGATCATGATATTGATGGTTCCAATAAGGCCCACTTTATGACCTGTATTGGTGAGCAAGGTACGCAGGATATTGGTAGTTGTCGTCTTGCCGTTAGTCCCCGTGATACCAATCATGCGCATCTTCTGGGCAGGATAACCATAAAACCACGGGGCAAGCTCCGTCATGGCTTCCTGGGTGCTCTTCACACGGATCATAACAAGCCCCGGTACAGGCGGCACGTCCTTTTCCACAAGGACCGCTTCCGCCCCTAAGCTTGCTGCTTTTTCTATATAAGCATGACCATCTGTATGGACGCCGACAAGACAAATGAACAAGCTGCCTTTACCTGCCGTCCGTGAATCAATCGTAAGGTCCGTAATGGTTTTGTTTTTGGGGTCGCCCGTCACGGTGCATCCCTTAATATGGGAAATCACGTCTTGAAGCGTTCTTTCCATAATGATTCCTCCTCAATGGTTTCAAAATCGCTGCGACGTAAAAAGAGCAGCCAATGGTGGCTGCCTTTTTTGCGGGATAAGCCCAATACAGCACGCCAAATGAGCCCTATTTCTTTGAGGGCACGTTGATGTTGACGTAGATGTTCTCTCTCGCCGTATTGAGGCCTAATTTTTTACTGGCAATCGAAGCAATGCGGTTGGGGCTCTTGAGCCGGCTCACATCAATCCGAAGGGTTACATTCTTGTCGATGAGCGCCGCTTCCTGCTTCTTCATCTGGATCAGGTTATAGGACTGGTCCATGACAACTTTTGCAAGAAAGGTATTGGCAGCTACTAATATTAACATGATTACGACAGAAAATACAAACGTTTTAGCAGAAGCTGAAGAAGCCTTGGACCGGGTCCGGCTTTTTTTGGCAGGTTCGTAGGGAGGCACCTCGTAAATCGGTTCCTCCTGTGCTGCTGTATTCCCATAGTTGTAAGCCGTATGATAGGCAAAGGTCCCATAGACCTTATGATTATTTTTAAGCATAACAATGTCCCCTACTACTGATTCCTTCATCCAGCGAGTGCTCTCCCGCTTCCTTTACGCATCAAAGAGGATTCTTTTAAAACAAGCATCCTATATTCTGATGGCCCCGCGGAGCCGCGCGCTCCGAGCACGGGGATTATCCTTCAACTCCGTTTCTGACGGAACAAATTCTTTTAGCTTCTTTAGTTCCGGTTTGTGTCCGCACACACAAACGGGCAATTCCGGCGGACAAATGCAGCCTTTAGCCATTCGTTTGAAACTTTGCTTGATGATGCGGTCTTCCAGGGAATGGAAAGTTATGACGCCAATGCGGCCTCCCTTTTTTAGGTGCCTGACAGCCGTTTCCATGGTCGTGTCGAGGATTTTCAGCTCATCATTGACTTCGATCCGGATTGCCTGAAAAGTTCGTTTGGCCGGGTGAGGTCCATCTTGGCGGGCCCTCTTGGGAATGGCGGCCTTGATCACAGAGACAAGATCACTTGTTGTGCGCAGTGGCTTTTCCTTTCTTTTTTCCACAATGAACTGGGCAATGCGGCGGCTCCAGCGTTCTTCTCCATATTTATAGATAAGGTCTGCCAAGTCTTCTTCCTTGTACGTATTCACCACATCAGCCGCCGTCAGTTTTCCTTCCTGGTCCATCCGCATATCAAGAGGGCCATCATGCATATAGGAAAACCCACGTTCCGGCGTATCCAGCTGATAAGACGAAACACCCAGGTCAAAAAAGATGCCATCCACTTTCATTAGGCCCAGCCCATCAAGGATGGTTCCCAGTTTCCGAAAATTGGAATGAACAATCTTGATCTTGCATGGAGCATCTTCAAGGCGCTTTGTGGCAGCCATAATGGCGTCTTCATCCTGATCGATTCCAATAAGGAGGCCCTCCGGGTCCAATTTTTCAGAAATGGCATGGGAATGACCAGCGCCGCCCAACGTGCAGTCGACGTAAGTTCCCTTGGGATCGGTGACAATCCAGTCAACGCTCTCCTTTAGGAGCACACTTTTGTGTACAAAGTTCACGGTCATCCCTCTTTTCGTTCACTAAATTTCAAGATCTTCCACAATGGCGGCAACATCACTTTCCACTTCGCTGCTATAGGCTTCATATCGCTTGGTATCCCAGATTTCTGCCTTGGTTCCCGTACCGATGATGGTCGCCGTCCCCTCGATCTGGGCAAATTTGCGAAGCGTTTGCGGCAGAAGGATGCGTCCCTGTTTATCAGGTTCTACTTCCATGGAATTCCCAAAAAGGAAGCGGGAGACATCACGGGCTTTTTTCTTGGGAAGCGTCTGCTGAGCAAAACTCTGCTGAAGACGATCCCAGGCATCCATGGGATAGACATCAATACAGCCATCAACCCCTTTGGTGATGACAAATGTTTTTCCCAATTCGCTCCGGAGTTTGGCAGGAACAAAAAGACGGCCTTTGGCGTCTACACTGTGTTCATATTCACCCATGAGCATCGCCGCGATTCCCACCTTTCTTCCCGAAATTCACCACTTTCCACCACTTTCCCCCATTATAAAGCACAATACCCAAAAAATCAATTCAATTAGGAGCGAAAAAGCCTGATTTTACCTAGGGTTTTGCCGTGTGGAGGAATTCAAATTGGACAGTAAAAGAAGTAAATCAATAAAAACACAAGGTATTGTGGTCAGCATTTAATCCAATACAACACCTTGTGCATTTCATCCTATCTATGAAATTTTTATATCGTTTCGGTAAAATATATGAAATTTTAACAAAAAGTCTTTATTTTACCCTACCTAGGTATGGACATTGTATCCTTTCCTTTCTATCTTTTTGGGAAGTATTGCATTCTTTGTACCTCTCCGATATAATGACTAGGATAAAAGAACAAGGAGGTTATCCTACCATGGAAAAAGTAACTGCAGATTCCCCGATTATCCTCACGGTGCAGCAGCATCCGGAGATCATCGAAATCTTCATGCAATATGGCCTCGGCTGTGTCGGCTGCATGGCTGCTAACTTTGAAACCATCGGCCAGGGCGCTGCTGCCCATGGGCTGGACGTTGATGCCCTCATTGCAGATATCAATGACTGCATCGCTGCCGCTGAAGGGGACAAGGAATAAGATCAAAGAAAGACCGTGAAATGAAAAGTACCCTCTTTACTGGACACCCAGTAAGGAGGGTACTTTTTGCGTTATACGACTGAATTCAAGCTAATGTGTGTAGAACTTTATCGTCAGGGTAAGTGGGTAAAAACACCTAAAGGAATTAAAACAGCAAACTTCCGTAGCAAGATTCGTACTTGGGATCGTATCGAACAATCCTGGCGGCCTTAGCATCGCAGCATTACAGCCAGCTTTTTCTTTTTGCTTGACCGCGATTTTCTTCTACTCCCCAATCTTTTCAAACCGATACTTCTGTCTTACTTCAGGATACTTGACATGATCCACTTCACTCATGAACATATCGAGGGGACGGCAGTAGATGCCGCCATCGCCGTAGAGGGCTTTATAGACGCAGTAACGTTCCCGCGTCTCTGAATGGATAACGGGACAGGCGATGATTTCATAGCGTTTATTTTTAAAATGAAGCCAAGTTTCCCCAGCTTTAGGCAGTGTTCTTTCCATAGAATCTTTCCTCCTTTTTTCCCCATTGTAACACAGCAAGATGATACGAAAAAAGCCCCTGCTCCCTAAGGAAAAAGAGCAAGAGCTTTATTTTTCATCAGGTAATCGGGGCTGGATTGAAAATACACAGGTCGTTATGGAAGCCATACTGGTCGGAATAAGGGATTTTCGTACCGCTTGCTGTATCCAGGATATAATTGAAGATCTCCGTTCCGACTTCAGGAATGGTCTTTTCGCCCGTAGCGACGCCACCAGCAGAAATATCAATGAGGTCAAACCAGTTGTCCTTCATTTCATTGCGGCTGCAGACTTTGATGACAGGAGCGATGGCAAGACCATAGGGAGTGCCGCGGCCCGTCATGAAGACCTGCAGCCCAATGCCGCTTGCCAGCTGGCTCGGCCCGCAAACGATATCACTAGCCGGTGTGGCGGCGTAGATGAGTCCATGTTTGGTCGGTTTTTCAGCCGGCGACAGGACTTCCACAATGGGGCTTGTCCCGCTTTTGGCAATGGACCCCATGGCTTTTTCCACAATATTGGCAAGGCCGCCTTTTTTATTGCCCGGCGTCGGGTTGGCATCACGATCAACGCCGCCTTCTGCTAGATAATCATCGTACCATTTCATTTCGGCAGCCAGTTTATCCCGCACTTGCTTATTGACGCAGCGGGCAGCCAGCATATGGACACCGTCCCGCACTTCCGTGACTTCGCTGAACATGACCGTGGCGCCGCCTTTGACAAGCATATCAGCGGCATACCCGGCACTGGGGTTTGCCGTAAGGCCCGAGAAGGCGTCGCTGCCGCCGCACTGCATGCCGACAACCAGTTCAGATAAGGGCAGCGCTTCACGGCGCCGCTGATTGAGGCGCTGGAGTTTCCGCTCAGCCATATCCATCAAGGCTTTCATCATGGCGTCATGTCCCTTGCATTCCTGCAGGGTGAGACAGTTTTCAGCATTGATTTCATCCGGTTCAAGGAGCCGCTCGTAGGTCAATTTTTCGCAGCCCAGACCAACCAGCATGATTTGTCCACCAAAGTTCGGATGACGGATGAGATTTCTCACGGCCCGGATAGGAATGACGGCAAGAGGGGCATTAATGGCAACCCCACAGCCATAAGGATGGTTCACAGCAACAACATCGTCAACGTGAGGGTATTTGGGCAAAAGTTCCTGTTTGATTTTCTGCACGGCTTTGTTGACCACCCCGGCCGCACACTGGACGGTCGTCACAACACCGAGGATATTGCGTGTACCGGCAGGCCCCACGGCATTTTTATACCCCATCCACGTCGTGCGGGGCGGCGTGGGGAGTTCTTCCATAGGGACGATGTGGGTACCATATTCCATATGTTCAACCGAAGGACTTTGAGGCAGATCAAGCATGTGTTCATTGATCCAGCTGCCGCAGGCAATATCATGCTTGGCATAACCGAGAACAACGCCGTAGCGGATAATCTCGCCCCCTTTGGGAATATCCACGAGTGCCACCTTATGGGCTTGAGGAATGGGGTCACGGGTAAGAACACCGGGCATGACTTCAATGCCTGTTTCCAAATCATGGACGGCAACGGCAACGTTATCGCGGTCCTTGACACGAATGACAAGAGGAGCTGTCATAAATAAACCTCCCTTTTTCTTTGGACAGGCTGCGCGGCAGCCCGTTGTTTTTCTCGACTTCATTATAATTCAAGTTGTCGGACGATTACAATTGCCCAGTATCTTCTAGTTTTTTAGTGAATTTCTTAAATTAATTAAGTGATTCATGATATTTTCGTGATTTTATCACGATAGTACGAAGAAACTGATCTTGCTGTACCCTTTTTTGTTTTTATGTTAACCATATTTATTTATCCGTTGACTCTCGTTTTTCTTTTTCGTTATACTGGTACCTGTACACATAAGGGAGGTTATGAGACCATGTCAGATCAAACGATCAAAACCATGACACAATCCATCATCGATGGCTATCGGTTCAAAAAAGACGATGCCTTTGTCCAGGATATGCTGACCCTGCCGCTCACAGCGCTTCAAGAAGGCGCCGGCGCCCTGCAGCGCCATTTTTGCGGCAACCATGTTGATTTCTGCACCATCATCAATGCCCGGAGCGGACGCTGCGGTGAAAACTGCAAATACTGCGCCCAGGCTGCCTGCCATCATACGAACTGTGATGAATACGATTTCCTTGATGAAAAGACCATCATGGAGACGGCCAAAATGGACCAGGACGCAGGTGCCAACCGCTTTGCCATGGTCACGAGCGGCCGTGCCCTGACGGGAAAGGATTTTGAAAAAGCCCTTTCCATCTATAAGGACATGAAAAAAGACCTTACGATTGACCTATGCGCGTCCCATGGAATCTTAAGCGAAGAACAGCTACGCCGTCTTTTTGCTTCCGGCGTCACAAGCTACCATCATAACATCGAAACAAGCCGCCGCTTTTTCCCCCACATCTGCACGAGCCATACCTTCGATGACCGCATCCGCACCATCAAGGCCGCTCAGCGCGTCGGTTTCTGCGTTTGCTCCGGCGGCATCATCGGCATGGGAGAAACTTGGCAGGACCGCATTGATATGGCCTTTACCCTTCAGGAACTCGGCATCCAGTCCATCCCCATCAATGCCCTTATGGCCATTCCCGGAACAGGGATGGAAGGCCGTCCTTCCCTTCCTGCCGAAGACATCCTGCGGACCATCGCCCTCTTCCGCTTCATTAACCCGACGGCAAACATCCGTCTTGCCGCAGGACGCAAGCTGCTGCCCGATAACGGGGAATCAGCCCTGCTCCATGGTGCATCTGCTTCCATCACGGGCAACATGCTCACTACAAGCGGAACAACCATCAAAGAAGACATGGAAATGATTGCTCGCCTCGGTCTCATCAACCACTGATTGCATCGCCCCAAAATAAATTATAGAACCACAAAAAACTCCGTCCCCGAAGGGCGGAGTTTTTCATTTTAGATGAAGTTATTTCGCCATGAGCTGGGCAACTATGGCTTCCAGTTTGGCAATCTTCTCATCTTGGGCTTTCATGGCTTTATCCTGACTTGCCACAAGCGTCTGGAGATTCGTAATGGTCTTTTGGAGATTGCCCTTCGTCACAGGGGATTCCTTGCCAAGCTTGAAACTTGCACCAAGGCCAATCATGTTTTCACCGTTGCCAAAGGTGCCGCTGATGTTCACCATGCTCTTTTCATCAGGCCGATAGAAAGCACCAATAGCCAGGGCGTTGGCATTGCGATAGTTACCAAAGCCTGTGGAGAAGCTCCACTTGTCATCAGGGTCAAAATCAAGGGGATGAAGGTTGGCCAAGGCCGCTGCACCGGCACCGACACGATTGATCTTCGTATCAAGGCGGCTGATGCGTCCGTTCATGCCTTGCTGGACGTTCCACAGCTGACCGCCGTTCACGGCATCTTTGGAGCCTGCATAAACATCCCCGTCGGCGACATTGGTGATCTTCGTATCATTCATATCGATGCCACCCTCGTTGATGGTCGGACCGCCGTTATTGATGGTAATGCTGCTTACACTAAGGTCCTTGCTGAGGGCAACCTTCACATCGCTGCCGCTGACGCTCGTCGTAATATTCGAGCCATCGCCTTTGATGCCAAGTTTATTGTCTTTATTGTCACCAAGGCTCGTCGTGTTGCCGTCATCGGCCGTAAGTTTCGTTTCGATGAAAGCCGCCTTGCCGGTATCCGAAGCCGTTCCGTCCGTAGTGGTCGCACCGCCATCGGTGTTGGCTGTATCCCCCGTATTCGTCGTATCCTTGTAAGTGACTTCATCCGAACCAGAGTTCTCGAAGTTCGTGCTGATTGTCCAGGAACCGTCGGTACCCTTGACGAGCTTGATGCCGTCGCCGGCAATGAGGTTTGCCGAACCGCCGGCGCTGCCTGCCACCTGTTTCAGCTGGGCCACGTTAACGGCATCCGTATCATTCACACCGGCCGCGACGTTCGTAATGCGGCGCGTGTCACTGCCGCTGACACCAACAGAAACCGCGGCGAGGGTCGGACGCCAAATGGAGCTTGTGTCGGTGGCGTTTGCCTTCGTCGCCGGATTATACCCGGACTGATCCAATCCCGATTCCGAGTCATTCAAAATGGATCCGGCACCGAGTGCTACGCCGCCATCAGCTTTCACATTGGTGTTATAACCAAGGAGCGTCACATTGCCGTTTGCAATGGTCATTGCCGAGAATGACGTTGTTCGCCTTTCCGCTCGAAATGGTGTACTTGTCACCAATGATGGTGTTACTCTGCGCGTCGTCTTCGACGGTGTTCTCGCTGCCGATGATTTTAGTATCGCTGGCATTCGTGATGGTGTTCTTATAGCCAATAACAGCATCAAGCTTGCTGATTTTATCTGACGAGCCCGTAACAGTATTATTGACGCCCGTAATCATAGTTAGATTTGTATAGTCAGCTTTATTGCCGCCACCAAAGGCCATGGTCGCGCCGCCGCTGTTAGATTTTTTAACAGCATCCCGAAGTGTCTTCGCGACGGCCGTAGTATCATTAAAAGAAGTTGCATCAGAAACTCCTGTAATCGTCTTGACAGAGTTTGTAATCTCATTTCCTGCGCCATACACGAGGGTCCCGTTGGAATTATTGACCCTGTTGGCAATCCCGACGATGCTGTTTGCCATCCCGGAATAGGATTTACTGAAATAGCCAGATTTCTCAGGAGCGGTGTAGGATTCATTACTATTTAATGTTCCAACAACAGTTGCGCCAAAGTTTTCAAGATTATAATTGTTGAGTCTTCCCCAGCCGACATTGCGGCTCGTTTGGATATTATAATTACCAAATGTTGAAGCCAAAAAACCTTTCGTAAAGCTATTGGTACCGATGGTCGTCGTAGCAACGGTAAAGCCATAAGCACCGCCTTCACCTTCTGTTTTAAGGGCAGAGGAATCAATGTTTTTTAAATCCCCCATGTTGCCTTTAAAACTATGGCTGCCAATCATGATACTGCCGCTTCGGGCATACGTGTAGTCCCCAATCGCAATGGCGCCCGCCGCATCCTCGGTTTTTCCGCTTGGAGAAATAGCTTCTTCCTGACCGCCACGGCCAATAAATCCCTTAGCGCCCTGACCGATTACAATATAAGTCTGGTTCGTGCCTCCATCTTTAACAACGGTCGCACCGTCCCCCTGCGTAATATGCGTTACTTCGGCAAAAGCCGTACCAGCAAAAACCATGGCAAGCACGGCAGCGGCAAGTGTTCCCTTGGTTAAAAGGTTCTTGTGTTGTTTCATTGTCATGACTCCTCTCACTGAAAGATGGCCCTTTTGTTGGTCCCATCGGCAGAATAGAAACCGCTTCACGATTTACAGCACAAAAGACCCTATGGATGATAGTCCCTAGATCATTTGATCCTGAAATTCCATTCATATGGCCGTGGTGATAAAAGGTAAGTATGGGTAACCCTTTTTCCCCGGTGCTTCATAGTAAAGCCCTTTCCCCTATCCGGAGTATCGTTTTTTACACCGCTCTCCAAAACGGCATTCTCACGAACAAGCCATTGTTTTTTATTGATAATTTTAAATAGCTAGCGTTTCTTTTTCTCAAAAGAGGCCTTTCTTTAAATGATAGTATATATTAATTTTGCGATTTTGTAAATATTATAGATAGTTTTAGATGAATCACGCTTAGATTTTATTTCAAATTATATTTATATTTTATATTGTATCAATTTATTGATATTTATTTAAGTTTTTACGATATTTAATATCATATTTCAGCCAAAAGTTATTCTTATCTAAAAAAAGTAAAGCTGCCTGCGATTCATTGACAGAAAAAGTGTTCCCCGATATGATAGGATGTATCATACATAATGAGTAGGAAAGAAGGATGCACAATGACCCTCAAAAGCCCCTTTGATAAACTGGTGAACCGATACGGAACAAGCTGCCTTAAATATGATTTTGGTCTTGCGCGAAAAGGTCGTACGGACCTTCTTCCCATGTGGGTTGCAGATATGGATTTTGCCCTTCCAAAGGATATTCTCGCTGATTTTCACGCCCGTATCGACCATGGGATCTTTGGTTATACTGATCCTGATGCCGACTACTACGAGGCCTTGGATGGTTGGTTTTCCCGCCACCACGGGTACCACATCAAACCCGAATGGGTGACAGTGGGCTGCGGCGTCGTCTACGGTCTTGCTACAGCCGTCAAGGCCTTTACACGCGCTAATGACGCGATTTTGATTCAGCAGCCGGTCTACTACCCTTTTCGTGAAGTCATTGAAGATAATGGCCGCGTCTTTGTCAATAGCCAGCTTCATAATGAAGGAGGCCGCTATACGATTGACTTTGACGATGTAGAAAAAAAGATGATCAATCACAACGTGAAAGCCCTGCTCCTTTGCAGTCCCCATAATCCTGTGGGACGCGTCTGGTCACGAAAAGAGCTGGAACGCCTAGGCGACCTTTGCCTCACCCACCATGTCATCATTCTCTGCGATGAAATTCACTGCGATTTTGTCTATGCGCCCCATCACTTCACAAGTTTCCTGACCCTTGATGAAAAATATCGCAGGAACCTCGCCGTCTTTACATCGCCCAGCAAAACCTTCAACGTTGCAGGATTCCAACCGGGAAATATCATCATCCCTGATGAAACACTCCGCCAAGCGTATCGCCGGGCCAATGCCGCGGCTGGCTACAGTCAGGGCAGCATCATGGGTCAGATTGCCGTAAAAAGCTGCTATACCAAAGGGGACGCCTGGGTAAAGGAACTTGTAGCCTACATCAAGGGCAATATCGACTGGACGCGGGAATTTGTCAAGAATCATCTTCCCAAAGCGGTCATGACCGATCCTGAAGGAACCTATCTCGTCTGGATTGATTTTTCCGGCTATGGCCTATCAGATGACGCCCTTGAAAAAACCATCACAGATAAAGCTAAGCTCTGGCTCGACTCGGGAAAGATTTTTGGCCCTGAAACGGCTCAATTCGAACGTTTTAATATGGCGGCACCGAGGGCGGTGATTGAGGAAGCCTTTGGGAGACTGAAAGACGCGTTAGAAGGGTAAAACTGGCTCGGAGCAGAAATCGCTCCGCTTCTTCACAAGAACGTGCCTCCATTTTGGAGTCGTGCGCTAGGGTCTTCTACACCAAAAAGGGCCGCACAGAAATGATGACATCATTTCTGTGCGGCCCTTTTTCTCTTACAGCTTGAAGTCGATGACGGCGGAGACACCGACGCCTTCGACACGGTTCACGTTCGTAATATTGATGCTATCAATGGGGATAAGTCCCTTGATACGGGCAATCTTGCTGAATTTAAATTCAAGCTGTCCCACGGCCTTTACCTTATCCACCTGAGCTTTTGGCCCCACAACCTGGACCGCTCCAATATAACCGCCCGTTCCCATACTAAGGATGGGAACGACCTTTGTTGCATAGTCCGTAGTGACTTCATTTTGGGAAAAAATTTTGTTGATGAACGTATTGATTTCTCCGCCAAACTGATTGACGAGATAGCTGATACCGCCGAGTTTCAAAACAGATCCAAAATCAAACGCCTGGGCCGTCATCACTCCACCGCCAAAGCCAAAAAGGGATGCAGCAAGAACGCCTGCAATAAATTGTTTCTTGATCATTTTTGTCCTCCTACTTCCTGGCAGAAATGTTTTCTTTATTGTACCCAAAAGATTTGGACAATTTGTGACAAAAAGAAAAACTGCAGGGTGAAATGTACCCTCCTTACTGTGTGTCCAGTAAAGAGGGTACATTTCAATCCCTTACAGTTCTTTTTTAAAATAGACGGTCACATGCTTTTTCCCAGCAAGCTGTTTTTCTCCCACTTCCGTAAAGCCAAGGTGCCGGTACATCTCCGCAAGCCAAGGATGACTCTTGGCCGTCCCAAGGGTCACGGCGGGCGCATGAAGCAGCTTGGTCAAGATTTCTGTCTCTACATAATGGAGGAGTTTAGTAGCGTTTCCTTGATGCGCCTCATCGGGGTCTGTAATGAAGTGTCCAATATGGGGCACACCAAAGGGGCCAGGATGATGCCCCCAAGGCATCCGCAGGGAAATGGCACTCACGAGCTTATGATCCACAAAAAGGCCAAAGGTCGGCTCTTCCTGAAGCCATTGTACGGCTTCTTCCCGCGTTTCATCCATGGCGGCAAAAGAAAGTGGATATGGCCGGTCAGTTGCGTAGCTGCGATGGAGGACGTCAAAATAAGCATCTCCATCGTCTTTAGTCAAGAGGCGGTATTCAACCATAAGGCAGCCTCCTTTTTGGGGTCCATTTCATCGCAGGAAAGGCATTGCGGAGCCAGGAACCGGCTAAGGAACTGACGGGTCCTTTTCTCTTTCGGATGGACAAGGACTTCCTGGGCACTCCCCCGCTCCACAATATAGCCATTTTCCATAAAAACAACTTGATCGGCCACTTCCCGGGCAAAGGCAATCTCGTGAGTCACAATAATCATGGTAATCTTTAATTTTGAGGCAATCTCTCGGATCACAGACAACACTTCTCCCACGATTTCAGGGTCCAGGGCGCTCGTTGGTTCATCAAACAAGATGACCTTAGGATTCATGGCAAGGGCCCGGGCAATGCCAACGCGCTGCTGCTGACCGCCTGAAAGCTGGATGGGATAGGCATTCAGATATTCTGCCATGCCGACCTGCTGCAGGCAGGCAATGGCTTTTTCACGGGCTTCTTTTTTGGCCATTTTCTGGACCGTCACAAGCCCTTCCATCACATTTTGAAGAACGGTCATATTGGAAAATAGATTGTAGAGCTGAAAAACCATGGCCGTATTGCGGCGAACATGAAGGATTTCCTTTTTGCTGGCCCGTTTCATATCAATGATGGGTTCCTCATCAAGCTGAAGCGTTCCTTTATCAGCGGGTCCCAAAAAATTAAGGGTTCTCAAAAAGGTCGTTTTCCCACTCCCAGAAGGGCCTATGATAACTGTCACACTGCCCGTTGGCACCTCAAGGCTGACATCTTTTAGGATTGGGCGTTTCCCATAGCTTTTTTCAACGTGCTCAATGCGGATCATGCTAGATTCCCCTTTCTAAACCGATTGCTTCTCCCTTCCATCTTCCCAAAAATGAATTCAAATCCGACGCCCATAAGCCAATAAAGGATTGCTACCGCCATATAGGCTTCAAAGTAGCGCATACTGTCTTCGCTGAACAATTTGGCTGCACCAAAAAGCTCAACTACGGTAATGACAAAAACGATACTTGTACTTTTCATGGTCGAAAGAAACTGATTGGCAAACATGGGCAGGGCCACCGTTACTGCTTGAGGGAAGATGACCCGAAAAAAGGCCTGAAGTCCTGTCATTCCAATGGATTTGGCGGCTTCTTTCTGACCTTCCGGTACTGCTTCATAGGCAGCTCGGAAAATCTCCGTTAAATACGCCCCCGTATGGAGGGTGAGCCCCACGACAGCTACTTGGAGGGCCGTTACTTTTTCCACGGGAAAATGAAATACGCCTTCTTGGTCCATGGCCATAACAAAAATGGGCAGTCCATAATAAACCAGATAGAGCAGGACCATATTCGGCAAGCTGCGGCAGATGAGGACATAAAGGGCGGCCAGTTCCTTAAGAAGGGGAACTCTTCGGATTTCAAGAAAAGCGCAGAAAAGGGCCAAGAAAGTGCCTAGACAAACACTGCTGACGGTCAGTCCCAAAGTCACCTTGAGATAGGGAAAAATGTAGACGAGGCCTGAGACAATATAGGATGGATCAAAAAAAGCTGTACTATTCATATTCTCCTCCTATCACGGTCAAGGTGTCTTCTGAAATCCGAAAATGACGTTCGAGGGCCCGTCCCAATAAAGTAAGGGCAAAGATCATCGCCCCATAAAGGATGGCGACATCCACGTATAGTTCCAGATACCGCTGGGAATTTCCGCCCATGAGTTCAGCTTGGCGCATAACATCAACAATGCCTACATTAAAGATCAAGGCCGTGCCTTTAAGGGTGCTGATGACCTCATTCACAAGAGGCGGGATGGAAAGCACAAAAGCCTGAGGAAGGACAATACGCCGATAAATCTGGGCATCCGTCATTCCTAAACTGGCAGCGGCCTCTTTTTCTCCCGGCTGGATGGCCGCTAAGCTCCCACGCAGAATTTCTGCCCCATAGCCAGCAACGTGGAGTGCAAAGATCACCAAAACAAAGAGCAAGGGCGGCAGGTCCGACACATCCACGCCTGCACCTGAAAGAAGCTGGGGAACGCCAAAATAGACAACAAAGAGTTGGACGATAAAGGGAGTACTGCGAATAAAGGAAATAAAGATTCGATAGCCCCCACTTACTATGCGCGATCCCTGATCCTTCCATACAGCCAGAAGGGCTGCCAAAATCAGTCCTGGAACAACGGATAGGAGCGTCACAAATAGCGTTACGGAAAGGTACCCGGCCAGTTTGGGCAGCGAGGCAAGCATATAGGCTGAACTGAAATAACTTCCCATTTTTGTTTCACTCCTTTCCTTGGTTCTTTATTTTGGCTGGACGGTGTAGTCCTTGCCAAGGTACTGTTCGGAGAGCTTTTTCAAGGTTCCGTCTGCCTGCATTTCTTTTAGCACCTTATCCATCTTTTGGATGACAGGTTCAAACTTAGGATCCTTACGGAACATGAAATAGGTCGGAACAGACTGGAAGACGGGGCCAACAGAAACAACAGGGAGATTCTTGTCCTTTCGGGCCGCAGCCACGACATATTCATATTCGCCTGCGGCATCTGCCCGTCCGGTTGCAACAAGATTCAGGTTTTCCGCAGATCCCTTATCACTGTAAATGGCCTCAATGGCATTGCCATTTTTCTTATTGAGATCGTTGATGAGATCGCGGAACTCAGAATTTGCCGTAAGGGCAACTTTCTTTCCCTTGAGGTCGTCGAGACTCTTGATGTCCGTACGGCCTTCTTTGACGACAAGTTTCCGAGCCGTGTAGTTATTGGGCACATTCGTATAAAGGTACTTTCCTTCGCGAGCCGGATTGCGCCGCATTTGGTTGGCGATGGCATCAACTTGTTTGGAGTTCATGGCAACAATGGCAGCATCGACGGCCATTGCCTTGAATTCAAAATGCAGACTCGGATCACGGCGTTCCACTTCCTTAAGGATTTCCACATCGTAACCGGTGAGGTTTCCCTTATCATCCGTATAGGTGAACGGTTTCGCCGTTCCTCGGGTGGCCACCACAATCTTTTGAGCCTCTTTATGGGGGGCATTCCCTTCTTTTTTATCATTTCCGCAGCCGGCCAATGCACCGACAGCAGCGACAACGGTCAAAACAGCCGCCCATTTTTTTACTCGGTTTATCTTCATCATACTTCCTCCCCTGCTTCTACACTTAGGAGCGGCCAAAGTGACTCCATGGTCCCCTTGGGCCAATTCCTCGTTTGTTCCATAACTTTTCCGGCCCAGTTTTCATCCTTTGAAAGGGCTAATTTGTCGAATAATTCTTCCTCTGTAAAGGGCCGATTGGGCGACCCTGGCGGTGCGGATTCCTCTGCCGTGATGACCTTTCCCGATCTTGTCAGGACTGTTACAACAATCCTGCGCACACTTTTGGGGACACGCGGCAAATCACGGCTCCGCTGCATCCTGGGTAAGGCTTTTGTAAAGCTTTCCGGTACCTTTTCCAGATCAAAGAATCGGTCTTCTACGCGCCCCTGGGTCAGGACCTGATAAGCAACGTATTCCATGGAAAACTTTCCTTCCGTTCCCGTTAGAGGGGACTCATAGCGAAGGGCTTTATCTGCGCCAGGCGGAAAATGAAAAACGATTTTTTGCAGGTCATCGAGCCGAATGCCCTGCTGCCATAGCTTCTTACAAGCAGCTTCTCCACCAATGGCGGCACTGCAGTAAGGATGGGTTTTCATCCATAATCCAGGGTCAAGGATCTGCCCTTTATTGAGCCAGTGAGACTCAAAAAATTCAGCACTTCCCGTTGGTGCCGAAAAGGTTTTCAGCCATCCCGTTTGCGGATTGAAAGGCGTTTGCCTAGCGGACAGCCCGACGGCTGTCACAAGTTCAAAGGCAAAGACCGCGTTTCTTGCGGCAAAGCCTGAATGAAGGGGTTTGCCGTCACTGCCTGCCTGCAGTCCCAGACCGCCAGACTGACTGCCGCAAAGGGATAAGAGCCGCGCTGTTTGAGACTCGTCAAGCTGGGCCCATTTGGCTAGGGCACAGGCGCCGCCCAAAGGGCCCAAGGTTCCCGTGGAATGCCATCCCTGCCATTTATGTTCTGGATTGACAAGACTTCCCAATAGGCCTTCTAATTCAGCGCCCACAACATAGGCGGTCAAAAAGTCTTTCACGGACTGCTGCGGCGCCATAACGGAAAGGAGGACGGAAAAAAGAACGGTACTGAAATGTCCGGCAATGTTTGATTGGGCATCATCAAGGTCAAGATAATGGGAAGCAAACCCGTTGTAAAAGGCAGCAAAAATAGGGTGACTGGTTCCCTTTTGCCCCACCATAAGACCCTTACCGGCAAAGCCCTGGGCCCAGTGTGCTGCAGCCTTGACTTTCTGTCGCCCTACCGCCCGATAAAGGGAAGCAAGGTAGTCCAGAAATGCGCTCCTTGCTTCCAGTAAAAGATCATCCCGATGGGTCAGATCCGTTTCCTTGATGAGCCGGACAATGGTTCCCGTAATTTCATCCATAGTGTCCTCCCCTGCTGCTTTTATTTAGCGAATTTTGCCGCCCGGTCATTGGGCTCTTCCCAGATTGACATATCCAGACCTTTAGGCACAATGCGCGGAAAATCTTCAAAAGGCGTATGATCTACATAATAAAAGCGCTTGCGCATGGAGTCAAAATCCGTATTCTTTCCAAAGGCCGGATGGGAATAAAGATCCTTTGCATAGTTCCAAAGATTAGGATAATCCACGAGCCGTTTTTTGTTCACATAATATTTTTGATAGAACACAAGATCAAAACGGGCAAGGGTCACATAAAGACGGATATCCGGATCGGTGATGGTATCGCCAAACAGGTAGCGCCGTGAACCAAGACGTTTTTCCAGCCAGTCCAGACGGTCAAAGACTTTATTGTAGTAGAATTCATAATCCTTCTGGCTGGTAACAAGGGCTGCCAGGTTGACTGCAAGATTGACGTCAGCATAGATGATGTCATTGAGGGCATCAATATCATCACGCAGGGCTTCTGGATAGAGATCCGGTGCGTCAGGACGGAAGAATTTTTTCCAGGCCGTTTCCAGCTCCGTCGTAAGGTCGTGGTAGTCGTTATTGACAACAGCCCCCGTTGTGACATCAACAATGGCAGGAACGGTGCTGCGCTGATCATAGTGAGGGTTGCCTTTACGATAGCATTCCCCCAAGGAATGGACCTTCAAAACAGGGTCAACGCCGTCGGGATCAAGAGTAAAGAACCAATCACCAACAACACCGGCAGGACGCAGGGGGTCAACAACCCCCTTGGAAATCACTTGATCAAGACCTAACAGATCGATGGCAATGGCAATCCTATGAGCCCACGGACAATGGCGGGACCAAATAAGACGATACCGTCCCGCCTCCACAGGAAGGAAACCCGGTCCTTCGCCAAAGGGCGTCGTAAACTGAGGTTCCTCATCGTCAGCATATTTTTGGCGACGGTTGAAGTTGGAATGGTCCTGTCCATCATATTCCTTTTGAACCGTATGGGCCCGGGGATTACTGGAATGAAACTCGGAAAAATCAATGGGGCAAGGGTTCATGGCTTTTTTCACCGTTACCCTTTTCCATTCTGCTGCAATTTCAGGATCTTTTGCAAAACTCATCTTATCCACTCCCTTTAATTCCTATATTTCCTCTATGTTTTAGGTTATGTCCTATATCATAGCACTTTAGTCTAATTTGTCAATCAAAAATTTTCATGATTTTTATTATTATTATTAATAATCATAATGATATGATTATTAAGCCGTTTATTGGGATGTCTTGAGATAAACCGTGTTTCTATGCGCTTTCTCGCATAAAAAAAACTTTTCGCAGCAGCCAATCAAGCTGCCTCTGCGAAAAGCCAACAAATAAAATATTGATTTCTTATCCTACTACAAAACTAGTGATTTGTAAGTTCCAATTCATGGAAAACCTCCCCATCAAGCTTTTTCCACGTCACCTGATTTCCTTCAATGACAAGGTAGCTATGGGGCGAATTTTCTTTGGGTAAGGTCACGGATCCGGGATTGAGAACCCAGTGATCCGTCCCAAAGGGCGTCCAACAGGGCACATGGGTATGGCCGTGGAGCAGGATATCACCTGGGCCCAAGGGCGGCAAGGCACTCAGGTTATAATGATGGCCGTGGGTCACAAAATAGGTCCGTTCCCCTACCATCATGAGGGCATAGTCCGCCATGATGGGGAAAGCAAGGACCATTTGATCAACTTCACTGTCGCAATTGCCCCGTACGGCCGATATGGGGCAAGACGCATTTGAAAGTAACGCAATGACTTCCTTAGGGGCATACCCTTTGGGGAGGTCATTGCGAGCCCCGTGGTATAGCAGATCCCCCAACAGAAGCATTCGGTCCGCCTCTTCCCGGGCGGCTGCTGCCATGAGTTTTTTCGTGTAAAAACCCGAACCATGAAGGTCAGACGCTACGATCATCTTCTTCATCCTTCTTCCTCCTCCAGATAATAACGAATTTCGTCGAGGCAGCGAGGAAAGAGCACAATTTCTTCATAGTCGGAAACGATGAATTCCTGCCGTCCCATGCGCTGGCACATGGATTCCAAAGGATCATAGTAGCCGCTTACATTGTAGATGAGGCAGGGGGCGGTGCACTTTTTGAGGCGTCTTAGGCTCATGATTTCGGAGATTTCTTCCAAGGTCCCCGGACCGCCGGGAAGGGCAATGAAGGCTTCCCCTAGGTCGATCATCCGCCTTTTGCGTTCTTCCATGGTTTTCACCGTATAAAGCTTTGTGAGCCGGTCATGGACCTTATCCGGGGTCTTCAAAAATTCCGGGATGACCCCAATGACGGTACCCCCTTCAGCAAGCACCGCGTCCGCTACGGCACCCATGAGACCGATCTTGCCGCCTCCATAGATGAGGGTATGGCCATTTGTGCCGATCCATTGCCCCAGTTCTTTGGCTTTTTCTTGGTAAATAGGATCCGCACCAAACTGGGATCCACAGTAAACGGTGATATTCATAGAAAGCTCCTTTGGATAATTGCGGAAAAGGACCCACTCCGCAAGGGGCGTGGATCCAAAGTAATCAGAGAATGCTCAGTTCTGAGTTAAGAAGGTCGGTTACAAACATGTGACCGGGGGCATGCGTGATCATAAACTCAGGTTTTACGGCCATGGCGACGGCTTGAGGCGTTACGCCGCAGGCCCAAAATACCGGGATCTCGCCGGGGCGAATGGTGCTTGGTTCCCCAAAATCAGGATGATTGATGTCCTTGATTCCGATGGCGGCAGGGTCCCCCAGATGAATCGGAGCGCCATGGACGTTGGGCATGCGGCTTGTGACCTTTACGGCACGGATGGCGTCCTTCATCTTCATGGGGCGCATGGAAACGACAGTCGGTCCGTGGAAGACACCGGCAGGAATGCATTCACGGTTCGTAATATACATGGGAACGTTGTGCCCTTCCGTGATGTGGCGTACTTCAAGGCCCGCATCAAGGAGCGGCCCTTCAAAGGAAAAGCTGCAGCCGAGAAGAAAGGCGACGAGGTCATCACGCCAATATTGTTCAAGGGTGGACACTTCTTCTGCCATCTCGCCGTGACGATAGATGCGGTATTTGGGGATGTCATAGCGCAGGTCGGCACCGGGCGCGGCAAGGCGCGGTTCGGGGTTTCCCACTTCCGTTACGTCAAGGATGGGGCACGGTTTGGGATTGCGTGTTGCAAAAAGGAGAAAATCAAAGGCCAGGTCCTTGGGCAAAATGACGAGATTTGCTTGAGCGTAGCCATTGCATACGCCAGAAGTCTGACCTGTAAAGCGGCCGGAACGAACAAGCTCACGAAAAGCGGTCGGTTTCATGGTACTGCAGTCCATTGTCATGCCTCCTTTTGCCGTCTATGCGGCATCCTTATGAAAATATACATAGCTTTCTTTCACTATACCCTATCTTGAAGGCTTTGTGAACTCTTTTTTCCTGAAATAAAGGCCGCCGCCCGCAGGCAGCAGCCTTTATTTCAGGAAATGAGCGCATTCCACTGACGGGCAGGACCCGTCATGCCAGATTTTTTTGAGGAAAAGGAACCTGTTGCAAGAAAGACCGTAACGAGGTCCCAGGTACGAAGCATCTTTTCTTCTGCCATTTTGACCATGAAGAATCCCTCCATTTCAGATTGATTCAAATGAGCTGGGAAGATTCTCTTCCCTTCAAGAAGAGGATTGGTATTTTTTCCTTTCTTGAATGTTTTTCATTATACACTCTTTTTTATTCATGTTAAGGCATTCACAATTCCTTCACAATTTCAATTTGCAAGTTCATTTATATTGTAATGAATTTTACTTTATCTTGAAAAACTTATCATATTTCATTCATTTCTTGAACTCATTTTCATTTAACTGTTCTATTTTATCAACAAAAATCCACACGAGATAGAATTTCCTTTTCTCGTGTGGAGAGCGATATTTTTTGGGATCTGTATTTTTTTGAACAACAAGTATCCTCAGGCGGCGGTCATGGTCACATCCCCTTTGCGTCTTTGAAGGCGGCTCATCTTGTGATAGAGGTAGAACCAGTAACTTGAAAGGACGGTAAGAAGGATGACCCAGGAAATGGGCCAGGACAAATAAACAAGGGAAACAGGGCAGTTCGGGGCGCCGAGGTAGGCAATCCAGCCCAAGCGGAAGACGCAGGTCGCAAAAAGGTTCACGACCATGGGAGCAACGGAGATCCCGAAGCCGCGGATACTGCCAACGAGGACGTCTGCAATACCAAAAACAAAATAAGGGGCTGTCACCCACAAAAGCCGTTCTACACCATAAGCGATGACATCAGGATTGCTGTTAAAAAGGCCAATCATTTCCGGTGCCCAGAGCCGTGCGGCAACAGCCTCCATGATGCCCACAAAGGTCACAAGGCTGACACAGATTGTAACGACCCGTTTCACACGCTCCCATTTACCGGCGCCAAGGTTTTGTCCCACAAAGGTCATGCTCGCCTGATGGAAGGCATTCATGAGGATATACATGACGTTTTCAATGTTGGCTGCAGCGCCGCAGGCTGCTACGACCAGACTGCCATAGGTATTGATGGCGCCTTGGATGACGACATTGGAAAGACTAAAAAGACAGGCCTGGATGCCCGCTGGAACACCGATACGGCAAAGGTCGTAAAGGGCGTGACGATGGATGGCAAGGCGCCGAACGTCAAAACGCCAGGGTCCTGTTTCCTTGCTAAGGCAGCGAAGGACCAAGAAGGCACTGAGGGCCTCACTGATGATAGTCGCAAGGGCCACACCGGCCACATCAAGCTTCAGGAAAATGACAAAGATGAGGTTCAGCACTACATTCGTCACACCGCTGATGATGAGGAAGAAAAGCGGCCGCTCCGTATCACCAATGGCGCGCAGCGCTGCTGTCCCATAGTTATAGGCCATGAGAAAGAGGGTTCCTGAAAAATAGATACGCATATAAAGGAGCGCTTTATCATAGATATCCGGCGGTGTACTCATCCAGTGCAAGACGTAAGGAATAAAGATGATGGCAATGCTCCCCATGATGAGACCGCCTACAAGGGCAACGGTCATCGCCGTATGAAGGGCATGGGAAATTTCCCGGTCCTTGTCTCCGGCGCCAACATAGTTGGCAATGAGGACATTGACGCCAACGGAAATCCCAACCAGCATGTTGATGAAAAGAAAGATGGTGGATGTCGAACTGCCAACAGCAGCAAGACTGCTATAGCCCGCAAACTGACCGACCACAATCACATCGGCCGCGTTAAAGGCGATCTGCAGAAGGCTTGTCAGCATAACGGGCACACTGAAAAGAAGGATTTTCCCAAGCAGGGGTCCGTGCGTCATATCAATATTGCGTCGTTTTCTCACAGCCATGTTCCTCCAAGCTCCAATGGTTTCCCTATTTTATCATATTGTGTGATTTTTTTGTAAACAATTTGTAGGGTAAATTGGATGAAAAATCGGGTGATGGAGCCTAGGGCGGCTAGTTAAGGCGGATTGCAAGCTAACGCACAGACTTTGCTGCTGTGATGTGGGGAAAAACGCAAAGCAGGCTGACGACGTCGGACCTGAGACGCCAGCAATCTGCTAGCGCAGCGACGCGGGAGCTGTTGCGCGAAGGTTCTCCGAAGCGGCGCCGCCAAAAACAAATCGGCGACGCGTGAGTTTCCTTGCGGCCAGAGGCCGGTACTACTAGGAAGCCTGCCGCGTTTGACAGCTCAGATGGAGCAATATGGATCGCAGGCGAAAAAGAGGTCTTCTGTCATCCGAAACAATTCCTAGGAGCGGCCCCCCAAGGGCTCTATTTTTTCGGACGTCTTAGAAATGAGATTGTGGTACGTGACTTTTTTCGAATCGTCTTGCCCTTCTTGCGCTTAAAAGAATCTTTCCCAAGCAAGGAGGGCACGTAACTGCATCGAAGCGGAGCAATTTTTGCTCCGAGTAAAAAAAGAAAGGAGGGTGGCGCCGGCCTTTCGCATCACTCCCCTATCACTTTCACGCCTTAACGGTCAAGGTATGGCCGTTTTTATGGATGGTTCCGTGATTGACAAGATGCGTCACAACAGAGTCTTCTGTCAGGTCCCACACGGCACCTTTTTCAACGGTCACAGAAAGAGTGCCGTCCGCTTTTGACGCCGCACGATTTTCTTCAATTTGGGTCGAACCCGTAAAGGTGCTTCCTGCCCCCAAGGTGAGATCCAGTTTGGAAATGGTATCGGTCACAATCCGTCCGGAAAGGGTCTGGTCCTTCGCGTGAATCACGGCCTCTCCTCCATTGGCGCCAGCTGTCCCCCACCCTCTTATGGCACTGTTTCCGGTAACGCGGAAGAGCGCCTTTGAGGTATCGTCCTGACTGATCGTTACATTTTCCAAATCAACGGTACACTTTGTATTCGTTATGTAGAGGACATCTCCCTCATGAGCCTTAAGGGAGCCGCCTTGCATAGCAAAAGAACTGGTGCCTTCTTCGGCATCTCCGCTCATGGATTGGTAGATCATGACGGCTTGGGTGTTTTCTTCCTGTATCGTCGTAGGACCCATGGTCCGCATCTTATCCATGGCGCCTTCGAGGTCGCAGTCCGTCAGTTTAATGCTGTTTTTTCCTTCAATGACAGCGCCTTCAGAATGGGCTGCCGACAGCTTGGCGCCCGAAACAGCGATGTCGGCGGTGGAGTAAATCGCAGGAGAGCCAAGCCCCGCTGTTTCAAAGACGCCTCCTGTAACGCGGACCGTACCGCCGCCTCGGTCGGAACGAATGGCCGCGGCGGAATCTCCTTCTGTCAAGACCTTTACGTCAACGGCTTTCATGCTGGCGCCGCCCGTCGTCTGAAGACCGCCGGAATTGCGTCCCAGCGTATGGATGGTGACATTTTGTGCCGATACTTTCGTACCTTTGCCGTAGCTAAAAAGGGCGTTGCCATTGGGTGCGTTTGACGTAATGGCTGTATCTTCCACAGTAAGCGCTGCCCCATCCGTTGCCAAAACAGCTGCATTCATGCCGTAGAAGTCGCCACCTTCCGTGGAAGACGAAGTGCCGCCCATTTTTTCGATTTTGCTGCTTTTTAGCGTGACCGCAGCACCTTTGACGCGCAGGGCATTTTCATTGCTCCCTGTGGAGGTATAGGTCTTTTCCGTAAGGGTTTGTGCCTTAGTTACGGTCACCTTCGCAGTTCCCTGCATCACCGTTTGCGGTGGATTGAAGCCGCCTATTTCCCCTTGCGGGGGCATTCCATCTGGCGGAGGACCAGGAGTCAGCATCTGAAAAGAAGCGATAGAAGCACGCAGGTCCGCACTTTCAGCTTCGCACTCAGTATAAAAAGATGTCCCTAGAGGACTCATGAGAAAGGCCGCCAATACGGCCGCTGTCATTTTTTTCATGGCTATCACCTCAGGGCCAATCATAGGGCAATGAAGTGAAAGGAGCATGAAGAACGCGATGATTGTCAGCTGGCGCGTAAATCGCGCCCCTAAAGGGGCTGTGAGCTGTGAAACACAAAGGAAAAAGACTTGAAACGCATAAGAACGTAAGAAAAGTCCTAAACCAAACGTAAGCGCAGGCTCAGTTTAGGGCGCTTCATTTTTATTTGGATCCTGCAGAAACTGACTTTTTATATAAAGATCATGACAGCATCCAGAACGATACGAGTTTGTGTTTACCCTTAAAACTCGATGCGCAGCATCGATTCGTCTTTGCCAAGGCGGGGGAACCGAAACGGGGAAATTTCAACAAGCATTTATCAATAAAATGACCCGGTTTTGGTGGTGGATGATAAACAGTGCGCCGTTTCCTTGCGAGCGGTCAGCGAGGCGATTCGCCCAAGCCCGCCTTAGAAAGAAGCAAAAGGGCACGGAAGGTGAAGGCAAGGGGTCAGGAAGGCAAGCGCCCAGACGTAAGGGTTTCCCCCAACCAGCAACAAAATATCGTACGAAGCGTCATGCCTTCCTTGCATCCATAAAATAAGGAATATCGCACCGAGGCTGCCTCATAGTGGATAAACGGAGCGATTCTTGCTCCCAGTCAAAATAGGGATAGCGCCTTCCTTTATTTCCTTCTTCGCGGCCCCTTCATTCACCAAGGGAACGGCCCATATCATAAGCTTTTTTAGGGCCGGATGACCTTTGATGTCGCCGACGCGCGTTACGCCGCCCGCAAAGACCGTGCCTTTAAGGCTTGCTTTGGGGTAACATTCAATCCAGCCTTCCAGACCTGTGATGGATCTCGACGGTGTTTTTGCTTCATCTTCCGCGGCGCTTGAAAGAAAATAAATGTCTCGGAACTTGTAATCTGACGGATATAGCGGATTGGCCCGATCAAGAAGGGTCTTTAGCTGACCTGTCAGGCCATAGTAGTAGACAGGGGAAGCAAAGACAATCACTTGGCTTTCTTTCATTTCTGCCGTAATGGCTTCTGCGTCGTCATGAAGGACGCAGTGCTGCGTTTCCTGACAGGAAAGACAGCCTTGGCAAAATGCCAGTTGCTTTCCGGCAAGGCTCACTTTTTTCACCTCGCAGCCTGCTTCTTCCGCACCTTTTTGAAAGGCGTCACAAAGCTTTTCAGAATTTCCTCCCTTGCGAAGGGAACTTGAGATGATCAGGACTTTTTTCGTCATAAGGGCGTGCCTCTTTTCTTCTTTTCTTTCTTTTCAGTATATCGAAAACGGTCCCCTCCTTCCAATACCTATTCTGCAGACCGCGTCATACATAAAAGGTATACGCTGCTAAATAAGGCGGGGAGCGTCCAACTTCCATTGAGCTCAGCTGACTTCATGGGCGGCCTGACGTTCCCCCATAGTCTTCTCAACGAAAAAAGGCACAACGATAAAGAAAGCCATGAAGAAAGAAGCTGCGCCTTTCTTCATGGCCTTTGATCTTGTCCTATGACTTAGTTAAAGGTTGCGTCGGCATAGGCCTTCAGTTCTTCCCTAAAGGCTGGATGGGCGACGGAAATCATGGCATAGGCCCTTTCTTTCAAGGTAAGACCTGTGAGATGGGCCACGCCGTATTCGGTGGCGACATTTTGGATGAGGCCGCGCGGTGCGGAAATAGTACTTCCACCAGGAATGGCAGCAAGGATATTGGAGTGAAGCTGCCCTTTCTTATCCTTGCGGGCCGCATTGATGCAGATGTAACCCGCCCCGCCAGGGGAGAGGAAAGCCCCTTCTAGGAAGTCCAGCTGGCCGCCCGTACCGGAAAGCTGACGGGTCCCGACGGATTCAGCATTTTCCTGTCCCATGAGATCAAGCTGGACACCGCCGTTGATACTGATGAAGTTCGACAGTTTTTCCATGTTGCGCGGATTGTGGATATAATCCACATCGGCAGGATAGAACAGATCCGGGCGATCGTTCAGCCACTGATAAAGTTCTGCACTGCCGCTTGCAAGGTTCCATGCGGCAAGACCGGTATTGATTTCCTTCCTGCGGCCCGTCAGTTTTCCAGCTTGATAGAGCATCAGGAAGGCATCGCTGATGGTCCCCGTATGGCAGCCCAGATCTTCCTTATCGGATTTTGCGAGCATTTCGGCAATGGTAAAGGGAACGGTCCCCACACCAAGGGACAAGGTGGCGCCATTGGGGATTTCATTGACGACATATTCAGCAATCTTGATGTCCGCTTCCGACGGTGTACGGTACTTGTTGGCAGCAAGCGGTGCGTGTTCCCCTTCGACGATGAAATCAGCGTCGTCAAGGCTCACGCGGTGAGAACCATCCACACCCTGAAGAGTCGGCATGTGTTCATTGATTTCAAATATGACGGTCCGGGCTTTTTTCATGATGGTCTTCCAGGCATAGCTGGCAAGGCCCAATCCGCAGCAGCCATTTTCATCAGGTCTGGAGACCGGAATGCAGGCGACGTCAACGGTTAGGTATTCACGGTACATCTGCGGCAAAAGGCGAAGCAGCATGGGAGCAAAATGGATCTGTCCAGCCGAAAAGTACTTGCGTTCCGCGTTTCCCAAATGCCAGCTGTAATAGTCGAAGCTTTCATGGTTGGGGTCGCATTCGACAACGGCAATGGATGGACGGTAGACAAGGCCGCCGCGGATCTTGACATCCGTTACGGTCCCCTTTCTTTTAGCAAGGGCGGCATCCATCAGTTCCGGGAAGCCGGAGCCAAAACCAAAATCAACCCAGTCGCCGCTTTTAATGGCTTCTGCCGCTTTGTCAGCGGTCACAACTTTATTGAGATATTTTTCAAGCATAACGATACTCCTTTCAGGAAATGAATTTACCTTCTTTCATGGATCCATTCAGGGTGCCAACGGTCTTCGGCATTCCGCGTCTTTTGAGGGTGCCCCAAAGCAAAAAGGGCAAAGGCCTCTTCCTTAACAGGAAGGCCAAGGAGCTTTTTTACGGCAAGGGCCCGCTCGCGTCTTGGATAAACGCCCATCAATGTTCCGCCAAGCCCCAGTTCTGCCGTCTTGAGCCAGAGGTTTTCCGCGGCACAGGAGGCATCGATGGGGGCAAATTCAGAAACGATGCAGTCAGTCACATAGGTGATGACAATAAGGACCGGGGCCTTTGCGCCAAATGCCGCGTAGGGGCTGGTATCACAAAGCGCCTGTTGAAGTTTTTTGTCATAAATGACGTAAAACCGCCAAGGCTGCTGGTTGCACGCCGAAGGCGCCAGCATGGCGGCGCGAAGAAGTGCCATCACCTGACTTTTGGCCACAGGTTCATCCGTAAATGCCCGGACACTGGTCCGACTCTCAAATATGTCCATCAAGGTCTCCTTTTTGCTTTTCCCAGATACGCCGCAACTCTAGACAGCATGCTGCCTAGAGTTGCGTGTAAAGAAGGGTTTCAGACGGTCCAAGGATAAGAGGGGGATGGCTTAGACCGTCAGATGGAAGGAAAATCCTGCAATATCACCATCAAGGTAGATAAAAGTAATCTTTCCTTCTTCATTTCTTCGAATGGTATTTTCTTTGAAGGTGATGCCTTTGGAGGCGAGGTCTTTCATGGCCGCCTCGACATCATTGGTCTGGAGAGCAATGTGCCCGTGCTTTCCGATCTTGTTATGCTTCATCACTTCAAAAGCCGTGGAAACAAAGGTATGGGTATCATTTTCGTGACCCGTTTCCATGTTGAAGAGATGGCACAAAAGGCTGACAAGCTTTTTGGCCTCGGCCTCATTTTCACAATTGATGCCAACATGTTTCAGTCGATAGGTTACTGCCATGGTGGGCATACCTCCTCATTTGAGCATAGTCATTGGGCCTTCTTATGACAAGGGACTCCCCTATTGTACCATAGGCCGCAAGGAAAGTCCCTTATCAAAATCAATCATGGGTGTGGAGAATGGCGCCTTTATCCGCGGAAGATACAAGGGCTGAGTACTTCTTAAGGAGCGGAGACGTTGCCTTCACAACAGGTTTGAAATGTTTGCGTCGCTCGGCCAGTTCCTCATCAGAAAGATCCACGGTCAGTGAGCGGTTCGGGATATCGATGTGGATGATATCGCCGTCTTCAATAAGGCCAATTGGACCGCCAGCAGCCGCTTCCGGAGAAATGTGTCCAATGCAGGGTCCACGGGTCGAACCGGAAAAACGCCCGTCCGTAATAAGGGCCGTGCTTTCATCCATGCCGCGTCCTACAAGAAGGGCCGTGACAAGGAACATTTCCCGCATGCCAGGGCCGCCTTTCGGGCCTTCATAGCGCAGGACAATGACTTCGCCAGCATGGATTTCGCCGTTTTCAATGGCTGTAATGGAGTCTTCCATGCTGTTAAAGACGCGAGCCTTGCCCGTAAACTGGTGCATGGACGGTTTGACACCGCTGGCCTTGACGACAGCGCCATCAGGAGCCAGGTTGCCATGGAGGATAGCAATGCCGCCCTGCTTGTTTTTCGGTGCCGACCGAGGATAAATGACATCATTTTCCACAAGGGGCTGGGCTTCCAGCACTTCCTTGATAGAGTGACCCGTGACCGTGATCTGGGAGTCATCAATCTTATCTTGGATGGCCTTTAGGACGGCAGGAATACCGCCGTTATCATGGAGCACATCCACAGCATAGGCGCCGGACGGACGCAGGTTGCACAGATAGGGCACCTGCCGGCTGATCCGGTCAAAATCATCAAGGGTGATGTCCGCATGGGCTTCATGGGAAATGGCCATCAGGTGCAGGACGGAGTTTGTAGAAGCGCCAAGGGCCATGACGGCCTTGATGCCATTGAGGAAAGCTTCTTTGGTCAGGATTTTATCCGTGGAAAGGCCTTCTTTGACCATCTTTACGATGCGTTTGCCGCTGGCACGGGCAAGGCGCCGTTTTTCCGACGCGACAGCCGGACAAGTACCCATAAAGGGCAGGGTGAGACCCAGGACTTCGGCCAAGGCACTCATGGTATTGGCCGTTCCGAACATGGAGCAGGAACCCACCGTCGGAAGCGATGCCATTTCCATCTTACGCAGTTCATCATAGGTCATCTTGCCAACCTGATATTCACCGACAAATTCGCGCAGGTTGCTCAGGCAGATATTGGTCCTGCCATTCAATTTACCGGCAATCATAGGGCCGCCCGTTACGACAATAGCCGGGATGGACAAGCGGGCTGCCGCCATCATCATCCCCGGTACAATCTTGTCGCAGCTGGCGATGAGAACGACACCGTCAAGCTGGTTGCCTTCGACAACGGCTTCTACGGAGTCAGCAATGATCTCACGGCTCGGCAGGGAGTAGCGCATGCCGCAGTGGCCTTGGCAGAGGCCATCGCAAAGGGCAATGGTATCGAATTCACGGGGAATCCCGCCGCCTTCAAGGATACCATCACTTACATCCCGGGCCAATTCACGGAGATGGATGTGGCCAGGGACGAGTTCACTGAAGGAGTTGGCAATCCCGATCATGGGTTTGCGGAAATCATCTTCCTCGAGACCCATGCTGTAAAGCAGTGCCCGGTTTCCGCTGCGCCCCACTCCATTGACAAGGATACCGCTTCGCTCGTCCTTGTAACGCAATTCTTCTTTGTCACTCATGGGGAATCCCTCTTTCTAAGGAAAGGCGCATGCCCTTCCTCTTCCTTTTCTAATTCCTCAATCGCCTCTTACTTGATCAGCGATTACAGTTCGAGGCCTCGCTTGAAGGCCTTTTGGTTCGATTCTACCACTTTCTTCTTGCCGCCGAAACGGTCTTCGATAGCTTTAAGGCAGCCTTCAGCACCCAAAAGTCCCGTCTTTTTGCTCATGGTTCCCAGGGCAACGAAGTTAGCGCTTTGGATACTGCCAAGGGCAATGGCTTCACTGCGATACGGGAAACCGATATGTTCACCTTTGGCGCCCGCCTTTGGCGTGACTTCCTCGCTGTCATAAAAGACGATTGTGTCATCACGAAAGGCGTCAACATAGCGGTCGTAGGCAACCTGGGCCAAGCAGAGGATAATATCCGGGGAAGCAACATTCGGATAGCCGATTTCCCCATCGCTTATGATGACATCCGTTTTCGTGAAGGTTCCGCGTGCTTCGGAACCATAGGACGCCGACATGGTTGCATTCAGGTTTTCTTCATAAAGGGAAGCTGCAAGACCCATGACTTCGCCAACAGAAACAACACCTTGTCCGCCGACACCGCTTAAAACGATTTCTTTTTTCATCTTCAATCCTCAACTTTCTGGGCTTCAATGATCCGGGCATATTCCGTATAGTAATCATCCCGCGGTTCGTTCTTCAGGCAGCCCACAACGAGTTTTCCTTTCAGCTCTTCCTGAGACAGTTTCGCCGCCTGGCTGACGGTGACGCTCTGCTCGTTCATGAGCTTGAGCATACGGGAAGCTTCACCCAGTTTATTGAATTTTCCATAGTGGGTCGGGCAGGCACTCATGACTTCAATGAGGGAGAACCCTTTGACCTGCATCCCTTCCTTGATGAGTTTGCGGATCATGAGGGGGTTGTAGGCCGTAGCACGGCCAACGTAGCTGGCTCCAGCGGCAATGGCAAGCTGACAGATATCAAAAGCCTGTTCAACATGGCCATAAGGAGAGGTCTGGGTAATGCTATGGGTCGGCGTTGTAGCAGAATACTGACCGCCAGTCTGACCATAATTATAGTTATTGGAAATGATGGCCGTCACATTGATGTTGCGGCGGGCCGCATGGATGAGGTGGTTGCCGCCGATGGTCGTACCATCACCGTCACCCATGGTGACAAGGACATTGAGATTCGGATTGCCAAGGGCAACCCCCGTTGCTGCTGCAAGGGCACGGCCGTGGGTCACGTGCATGCAGTTGATGTCCAGGTAGTCATCAACACGGCCAAAGCAGCCAATCCCGCTGACAAGGGCCATATCGTGCTTATCCACTTCCAGTTCAGCCATAACAGCGGCAATGGACTGGAGCACAATGCCGTGGCTGCAGCCGGCGCACCAGGTCTGCGGCAATTTATCAAAGAGCATATAATCCTTGTAGGACTTCATTATTCCCGACCTCCTTTAACAGCGCTTACAACTTCCTCTGGAGTGATGAGGACGCCATCGGTGCGGTTTGCTTGAACAACCTTGGCACCATAGTCATTGAATTTGCGGACTTCACCCGCCAGCTGGCCCATATTGAGTTCGGCAACGACAACGGTCTTTGCCTGCTGAAGGGCTTTGCGGATGGCTTTTTCTGGCATGGGCCATACGGTTACAAGCTGCAGCATCCCTGCCTTGATGCCTTCCTTGCGGAGCAGATCAACAGCGCTACGGGAGCTGCGGACAGAGCAGCCAAAGGAGATGATGACCGTATCTGCATCTTCCATCTGATACTCACGGGTGATGGTGATGTCATCGGTATGGTTTTCAACCTTATCAATGAGATAATGGGTTACACGGTTGATGTTTTCCGGCGTCGGTCTGAATTCACCTTTTTCATCATGGGTGGAACCCGTTGTTCTCATAAGGAGGTCGCGGTCTCCGGCGCCAACCATGGGAGCTGGCAGATCGGAGGAATAGTCATAGGGATGGAAATCTTTTTGAGCCGTCCCCTTTGCAGGCGCTTTGCGGTCAATGATTTCCTCCGGTTCCGGTTTGCGGATGCGGACCGTTTCACGGAGGTGGCCAATGACTTCATCAGCCAGGAAAATGACCGGCGTGCGATATTTCTCAGCAAGGTTGAACGCCGTAATGGAAAGGTCATAGCAATCCTGGACGGAAGACGGAGCCAGTGCAATGATGCTGTGATCCCCATGGGTCCCATAGCGGGCCTGCATGAGGTCCCCTTGGGCCGGTTTCGTGGCAGCCCCCGTCGAAGGACCGCTGCGCTGTACATCATAAACGACGCAGGGCAGTTCACTCATGACAGCAAGGCCGAGGTTTTCCTGCATCAGGGAGAAGCCAGGACCGCTGGTTGCCGTGAAGGCTTTCTTCCCAGCAAGGGAAGCCCCGCACAGGGCAGCCATGGAGCTGATTTCATCTTCCATTTGAATATAGACACCACCGTGACGGGGCAGTTCCTTGGCAGCCCCCTTAGCGACTTCCGAACTCGGGGAAATCGGATAGCCCGCATAGAAACGAGCACCGGCAGCGATGGCGCCGGCCACCATGGCATCATTACCTTCCATGAATTTCTTGACAGTTTTTCCCATTTACTTTCCCTCCACATCAATAGCAAAGTCCGGGCAGCGCATGGCGCACATCCTGCAGCCAATGCATTCGTCAGCACGCGCGGCAACAGGCGGTTTGCCTACTTCCTGATCAAAGACCTGTTTTGGACACAGGGCAGAGCAGATTCCGCATTGCTTGCAGAACTTTGTGTTGATCTTGATGAGAAACTTTCCTTCCATGGTCATCCCTCCATACAGATTGTCCCCCTAGAGGACAGTTAACAGCACCCCAGCCCTCAGCGGGCCGGATGATTGATGATATAAAGCGGCTCTTTGCCAGAAAAAAGATCATCAATGGCATGAGCACAATTCATGGCAACCGCAGTAACAGCTTCTTCACTAAGGGCCGCTGTATGCGGCGTCCCAATGAAGTTTGGCAGTTCAAAGAGTGGATTGTCCGGCGTCGGCGGTTCCGTTTCAAAGACGTCGCCAGCAGCGGCTCCAATCCGACCCTCCTTCAAGGCCTGATAGACAGCTTTTTCATCCCAGATGGCACCGCGGGAAACGTTCAGAAGAATGCTGCCGCGTTTCATATGGGAAATACTCTCTTCATTTAGGATATGGAACGTTCCCTTATTAAGGGGCAGATGAGGCGAAACCACATCACTGCGTTCCATCAGATCATCCAACGTGCCCGTAAATTCAATCCAGTCAGGGAACTTCGATTGGTCTACAAATTTATCATAGACAAGGATTTTCATCTGAAACCCAAAATGAGCAATCTTGACGGCCTCCATGCCAATGGGCCCAATGCCGATGGAACCGAAGACCTTGCCGCGGGCTTCGTGTGTTTCCACACGGTCGCGGCTCTTCCAATCTCCTTTGCGGACTTCCCGGTCAAGTTGGGAAATCTGGCGCAAGGCAGCGAGCATGAGGGTAATGGCATGCTCAGCCACGGAATAGGTGTTGCACCCACGGGCAAGCGTCACGGTGACGCCTTTTTTGTCGCAGGCCTCAAGATTGATGTTTTCATAGCCAATGCCGTAACGGGCAATGATCTTGAGGTTCCTAGCGGCTTCAATGACAGCCGGTGTATATTTTTCCGTACGGGCAATGACGGCATCAACGTCGCTGATTGCCTTTTTCATGGTTTCTTCATCCGTGCCTTCCAGTTCGACGAGTTCAAAGCCTTTTTCCATAAGGAACGTACGCGCCGACTCTTTCAAGGCTTTTGGAATCAAGATCTTATACATGGATAAATCGCCTCCCCTGTCTTGCAGGAAAGGGAAAAGCACTTGCTTTTCCCTTGGTTTGACTTACAGAAAGAACTGGATGACGAGCAGCTCTACGAGCCCTACACCCGCCATAATCATGGAAACAGCCGTCTTGCAGGCAAGCTGTTCCTTAAGATCGGAAACACCAAACATCCCATTCCATACCCAGAATCCGGAATCCGTAAAATAGCCGAAGGAAATGGCACCGACACAGCAGCTCATGGCCATAAGTAGCGGGCTGATGGTGAGCTGCCCCATAAGAGGCATGGTCAGCGAAGCTGCCGTAACGATGGCAACCGTAGCAGAACCAAGGACAATTCGCATCAGGGCTGCAATGCAGAAAGGAATGAGGACAGCCGGAATGGGAAGTCCTACAACCATGCTGCCGAGGACACTGCCGATGCCGGAAGCACGAACAACGTAGCCCAGGGAGCCGCCTACACCGGTAATGAGCATGATGAGCCCTGTATCCTTGATGCCTTCATTCATGATATCAAGGACTTCCTTGGTCTTTCGGTCCGGCATTAATCCATAGATAGCAATAAGACAGCCAATCATCAGTGCAACGATGGGGCTCCCAAATAGAGCCAGGGCCGGGTAATAATAAGCCGCCTTATCGACGCCAGCAAGGTCAAGGACAGTCTTTAACAGGATCAGGAAGAGCGGCACCACAATTGGTGCTGCGGAAATCCAGAAACCGGGCAGGTCGTCACGGTTCAGGAACTGGTCCAAAAGATCCGTCGAGGCCAGTTTTATTTCGCCGTCCTTACTGGGACGAACATATTCATCGTCCTCATTGACGACTTGATAGATTTTCTTTCCAATCCACATGCAATACGGCACGACCACAATCAGCATGGGAATCGTCAGGAGTGCGCCACCGGCGATCATCTGACCAACATCAACGCCGAGCATACCCGCTGCCGTCAAAGGTCCCGGCGTGGGCGGTACAAGGACGTGTGTCAGCTGAAGCCCGCAGGCAAGGGCAAGTCCCAAGCCGATGACGGATTTGCCCGTCACCTTGGAAATGGCCTTGCAGAGCGGACAGAGCATAACGACGGCCGAATCCGCAAAAACTGGAATGGAAACCACCCAGCCCGTCACACCCAGGGCCCATTCTTCATTGCCCTTGCCTACGGCCTTGATGAAGCTTACAGCAAGACGTTCGGCCGCGCCGGATTTTTCCAGGACGGCGCCCATCATGACGCCTAGGCCAATGATGATGCCCGTGCTTGACAGGGTGTTGCCAAAGCCCGTGGTGATGGCATTGATAACACCAACGATGGTCTTTCCATCCGCTGCTTTGACGGTCACGATCGGCATCCCGCCGATAATGCCAGTGATCAAGGCAGCTAAGAGCATTGCAATAAAACTGTGGACCTTGGTTTTGGCAACCAAGATGATCATGGTGATGATGCCAAGGCTTAAGCCAAGGAGCATCCGTGTAGATTCTGCCATTTTTGAAACTCCCTCACATATTTTCTTATTTACGTAGATGGGACGGGAAAGGCCTCACTCCTTTCCCGTCCGCCCTGCCGCCTCACTTCAGCAGGTCATTTTTTATCAGCGTACAAGGCACGGAGACTTGGAATCAAATTTCCAGCCCGGGATCAAGTACTGCATGGTAATGGCGTCATTGCGGGCGCCCAAGCAATGTTTCTTGTAAAGTTCATGGGCCTTCATCACCTGGTCACGGTCAATTTCAATCCCCAGACCCGGTTTATCCGGGACCTTGATCCCGCCGTCCACAATCTTGAGCGGCTCTTTGGTCAGGCGTTCGCGGCCTTCCTGCCAGATCCAGTGCGTATCAAGGGCATTGTATTCACCCGGCACGGCAGCGCCGACATGGACACACATGGCAAGGGAAATATCGAAGTGGTTGTTGGAGTGGCTGCCCCATGTATAGCCGAATTCGTGGCACATCTGAGCCACACGGACAGAACCATTCATGGTCCAGAAATGCGGGTCGGCAAGGATAATGTCGACTGCTTGGCTTTCCAGGGAGTGACCGACTTGACGCCAATCCGTAGCAATCATGTTCGTTGCCGTCGGGAAACCAGTGCGGCGGCGGAATTCGCTCATGATTTCGCGGCCGGAATAACCGTCTTCGGCTCCGCAGGGATCTTCACAATAGGTCAGGATGCCGTGCATATCGGATACATAGCGGACAGCATCATCAAGGTGCCAAGCCCCATTGGGATCAAGATCCATACGGGCATCAGGGAAAGCTTTCTTCATGGCTTTGATGACCTTCATCTCTTCATCGCCGCGAAGGACGCCGCCCTTTAGTTTGAAATCCTTGAAGCCGTATTTGTCCTTGGCTGCTTTGCACAAGGCCACAACATGTTCGGCATCAAGGGCTTCTTCATTGCGAAGACGGTACCACTGGCAGTCGGAATCTTCTTCAGACTGATATGGCAGATCCGTTTTCTTACGGTCGCCAACAAAGAACAGGTAACCGAGGAAGCGGACAAAATCACGCTGCTGACCAGCACCTAAAAGGCGGCAGACTGGCATATCGAGTGCTTTACCCAACAGGTCAAGGCAGGGAGTTTCAATTGCTGTCAGAACATGGACACCTGTACGAAGGTCGAAGGTCTGGGCACCGCGTTCATCCTTTTCGCCGCTCTTATCGAGTTCAGCCTGGACCTTAAGAAGCGTATTGCGATAATCTGAGACTTTCGTCCCAACAACAATGTCGCTCACATTTTCAAGGGCTGTCGTGATCTTGGGCCCCCCCGGAACTTCCCCTACCCCTGTATTGCCTTCGCTGTCCGTCAGGATCACGATGTTGCGGGTAAAGTACGGTGCATGACCTCCACTGAGATTGAGCAGCATGCTGTCGTGACCGGCAACAGGATATACTTCCATTTTGGTAATCACAGGAACCATTACGCTTTTTCCTCCTTCATGTTATGCATCTTGTTACAGACGCCCATCCTGAAATAAGTGTTTTCAGTTATTTTAGAATCTTTTCAAGATTCTCTCGTTGACTTTATTGTACGGTGCATGGTACTATAATTCAAATTGTTTGTTTTTAGAATTATTCTAAGAAATTCTAATTGAAAGTTAACCTAATTCCCAAAGAAGGGCCACCTCTGCAGGAAACGATACTTGTCAGCGGCTCTCCCATTTTCAAAAGTGGGCACACATGCCCAAGGAGGCATCCATGGACCTTAAACAAATTGAATACATCGTTAAAATCGCAGAAACGGGGAACATCACGCGGGCAGCCGAGCAGCTTTTTGTAACCCAGTCCGCTCTCAACCAGCAGCTTCTCAAACTGGAAAATGCCTTGGGCATCAAGCTGTTTTACCGCAGAAAGCACGACCTGACGCCAACAGATGCAGGAAAAGTCTACTTAAAATACGGCCGACAGATGCTCATTGAAAAAAGGGAAGCCTACAACATCATCAACGACCTTGCCCAAGATAACTTGGGGCATCTTTCCTTTACCTTTTCCCGTGAACGCGGCCTCGATATGTTTGTTGCCACATACCCTGCTTTCCACCGTCAGTTTCCCGGCATCATCGTGGAACCTCACGAAATGCGCGTCCATAACCAGCAGCTCCAGATTGCCCAGGGTTATGTGGACCTGGGCCTTGTCACGCTTTCGGAGCAGCAGAAATTGGCCGACCTCCAGTATGACCACATCCGCTATGAACCCCTGCTCCTGTGCCTGCCGCGAAAGCATGCCCTGGCCAAGAACGCAGCGCCCGTGGGGACCTATTTGGAAGATCTTCCTTATATGGATCTATCAGCAATCAAGGAGCTGCCCTTTGTGCTCATCTACAAAGAATCGACCATGCGAAGCCTCATCAACCGGATCCTTGGAGCAGCCAAGATCCGTCCTTATGTCCTATTTGAATCAGGCAGCATCCGCGCCCTGTTGAAGATTGTAGCAAGCGGCCTTGCCTGTACCATCACCTCGGCCGGCTATATCCGCGGCAAGGACGATGTGGCGTTTTACCGGATTCCTGGCGATCCTTTGTGGGAAATGTGCACGGTCCACAAAAAGGATACCTATGTCAGCAAGGCCATGGCCTGCTATAAAGAGCTTATTTTTAAGTACTTTACTGAAAAAGACCCGCTCCTGACGAGTAGGAAATAAGGACAAAAGAAATGCCCGCTCCCAGACGGAGCGGGCATTTCTTTTGTCCTTATTTTTTGGAAGCAGCAACCAGTGCCTTAAAGAAGGCAAGGCAGGTATCAACATCAGCATATCCTTTGGGGTCTTCATGGTTCAGGACGACTTTTTTAAGATCATTTTCCGGATGAAATTGAAGCCCGACTGCAAATTTGCGGCGAGGATCTTCAACGCCCTCGATAAGGCTCAGGCCCTGATCAGTATATTCTGCCGTCTGGATAAGACCCGTTCCTTCAACGGAAAGGATATTCTGGTGATGCCAAGAAGAAACCTTGTCAAACGTATCGGCCCCTACAATGTTCCGCAACTTGCTTTTTACGGGCAGGATGCGGATTGCATGATGGGTGTAGTCCCGTTTGGGCGTCCCCGGTGCCATACGATGGATTTCCTTATAGGCCTTAACGCCCTGGTTCTTGTAATAATCAGGAATATCCTGGATGAAGGTGACGCCGTACACAATGCCCATCATCTGCTCACTGCGGCATACGTTAAGAACGGGAATGTCATGACGGCGGCAATAGTCCTGCAATGCGTAGTCAGAAATATCCCGGGCCGCATTGATTGTTTCACCGTGATTTTTTTCTGTCTCCGGCACCTTGTACAGGGAGGGACTGATGTCTTCCCCACCTGTCCCAAATACACCGTCGATTCCCTGCATCACGGTCTTGATATTGGTTCGTTTGAATCCATCCTGGCGAATTTTGTCGGCATAGGCCTGCTTCAGCATCCCAGAAGGTTCCACATAGGCCTTATCCACCGTTCCATCGGCAGCGTAGGTAACATCCGTGCTCTTGATCTGATCCAGTTCGACAGGGATCCCACCGGCCATCGTAATGATCTTTTTGAAAGCCTCATACGATTTTGCCTGTTTAGGACTTTTCCAGGAAATCCCGATGACCGGTTTTCCGCCCACCATGGCATGGGCTTCCTGCCCATAGCCTAGGCAAATTCCTACCGTTAGGATTGCCGCCGATAAAACATGACTCCATTTTCCCATCTTTTCCTACTCCTTTCTGTATTCCATTCAAGTAACTGATTCCAGTCTATCAAGACAATAAAAAGAAGTCAAAAAAAAGGACAGCTTTGAATCAATCTGCATCGATTCTTGAAATCATTTCATCCATCAGATGACCTGGAATACTGATACGTTTGGTTAAGGAGCTTCTTTTCCCCACTCAGCTTCCCTTTGCACCAGCAAAAGAAGATGATATAATAAATAAAATAATGTTTCTGTCCTTTATCATGCAGTTTTTCTATCGTTAGGAGGCACTATATGGAGCTGCGATCCCTACGCTACTTCTTGGCGGCCGCCCAAGAAGAAAATATGACCAAGGCGGCAGCAGTCCTTCATTTGACGCAGCCCACCTTGTCAAGGACCCTCATGGAACTGGAACATGAACTGGGAAAAACCCTCTTTATACGCAGCAAAAAAGGGTTGATTCTTACCGAGGCTGGCCGTCTCCTGCAGCACCGCGCGGAAGAAATCCTTTCCTTGGTGGACCGGACGGAAGGAGAAATGAAAAAAGACCAGGAGATCAGTGGGGACATCTATCTTGCAGCTGGTGAAACGGATTCGCTCCGCGATATCGCCATGATGATGTCAGAACTGCAACAGACCTATCCCCGCCTCCGTCTCAGAACCAATTCAGGGGATACCCTCTTCGTCCTCGAATCGCTCGATAAAGGGCTTGCTGATTTTGGACTTGTTTTTGAAGTCCTTCAGGATGAACGCTACAAGAGCCTTCCCATCAAGAAAAAAGAAAGGTGGGGCGTGCTCATGAAAAAGGACCATCCCCTCGCCCAAAAACAAAGCATCTGTGCAGAAGAGCTCATGGCCTATCCCATCATCCTTTCCGAACAATCCCTGCGCAATGGAACCATGGAAAAATGGTTTCATAAAAAGCTTTCAGACCTATCCATTACAGGCACGTACAGCCTCGTCAATAATGGCATCAAGATGGCCCTTGGCGGCATGGGCTGCGTCCTGACGTACGAAGCCCTTTCCCCCTTGGGATCTGAAATACTTGTTTTTCGCCCCCTTCGTCCTGTCCTTAACGAAGAAGCCTTTCTCATCTGGAAAAAACACCGTGAACTTTCAGCACCGGCCAAACTCTTTCTTGAAGAAAGCAAAAAACGCCTGACGAAATAGCCAAAAAAAGACTGTGAAGAAATGATTCTCTCATTTTTTCACAGTCTCTTCTTTTTTACTGCAGTTCCTTTTTAAAGAAATCCGTCAGTTTGGCAAAGGGAATAAGTTCCGTCTTATCATAGAGATCGACGTGACCCGCTCCTTTTACATAATAAAGTTCCTTTGGCTCTTGGGCACGACGGTAAGCATCCTCACTGAATTCCTTGGAATGGGCCTGGTCCCCAGTAATAAATAGCAGGGGCCGCGGCGAAATGGTCTCGATATCATCAAAAGGATAAAAGTTCATGAACTTGACATTGCTTGTATAGGTCGGATGGGTCGTTGTATTCATGTCCTGTCCCCTGCCTTTGGCAGCGCCCCTTGTCGTCCTGTAGTAATCATAGAATTCCTGCTGAATGGAATCTGTATCCTTTGTGAGCGTATGGGTCGTACCGCCCATAAGCTTATGAGAAGCCCCTTCAAATTCGGCATACCGCTGCTCAGCCGCCGCTTTTAGATAGGCCTTGCGAGCCTCAAGGCTAAAGGAGTGGTGAAGGCCATTGCGGTTTGCGGCCCCCATATCATACATGGAAACAGTGGCAAGGGCCTTGATTCTGGGATCGATCTTAGCCGCACTGACAAGAAAGGACGCACTTCCACAAATGCCAATGGCTCCGATCTTTTCCCTGTCCACAAAGGGACGGGTCCCTAAATAGTCAACAGCCGCCATATAGGCTTCGGAATAAAGGTCTGGCAGGACGCTGTTGCGGGGCGTACCTTCACTGGAACCCCAAAAAGGCGTATCCACGGCCAAGGTAATGAAACCCTGTTCTGCCATCTTTTGGGCATAGAGGGTTGCGCTTTGTTCCTTTACGGCGCCCATAGGGTGCCCAACAATGAGAGCGGCCCGTTTCTCCCCTTTTTTATAATCTTTGGGGATGTAGAGATTGCCAGCGACTTTCATGTCGAATTGGTTCTTGAAGATAACAGGCTTCATGGTCACAAGCTTGCTTTGATAGAAGTTATCGGCACCATGATCTAGATGCTGAGGCTTGGGCAGCTTTTCCGGAAGAGGTGCAAACCAAGGATCTGCAGCTTGGGCACCTCCTGGTGTGGGAATTCCTAAGACAAGACAAAGGGCGGCAAGACGCATGATCTTTTGCATTTTATGATGAACGCTCGTTTTCATGGAAATTCCTCCTTATGATTCTTTTCCTTACTGTACCGCACCTTTCATTTCCTGTAAAATACTTATTTTACTTTGTGTATCATATAAAAAACGTATAGATAAAAAAAGAACCCCCATCCTCATAAGGACAGGGGTCAATTTTTTGTTTTAGCGGCCTTTTCTTGATTGAGCCAAGACCTGCATTTTTTCTTCGTAGTAGGCCGGCGTCATATCCATAAAGTGAGGATGCGGATTTTCAAAGCGCTGTTCTTCCTCCCAAATTTCTTCTGTCAATTGATGGCGCACATAATCACGGATTTCTTCAAGGCTGGGGGTTTGATAGATTACCTTGCCGTCACGGACAACGGGAACTTTGAGAGCTTTGGCCGTGCAGTTTGTATAGTGACGGAGACGCCAAGGTTCCTTGGGATCGACATAGCGGAAGGGTGCTGAAAGATCAACCGTTTCTCCCTCACAGGCAATAAGGTCACAAAGGGCTTTGCCATTGCTGTTATAGATACGGTACAGGTCCTTCCGACCAGGGTTTGTGATCTTTTCAATGGATTCAGAGACCTTGATGCGCGGCGTCCAAGTCTTATCCTGCTTTTTAACAGCAACAAGCTTATAAACCGCGCCGAAGACCGGATCGCTTTTAGCGGTAATGAGGCGTTCCCCAACGCCAAAGGAATCGATGCGTCCTCCCTGATCAAGGATGGAGCGGATGGTATATTCATCAAGACTGTTTGAAGCCACGATCTGGCAGTCATGGAGGCCTTCATCATCAAGGATCTTACGAACCCGTTTGGAAAGGTAAGCCAGGTCCCCAGAATCAATGCGCACGCCCTTAAGCCTTTTGCCCATGGGATGAAGGATTTCCTTTGCTGTTCGGATGGCATTGGGCAGACCGGAATGGATGACGTCATACGTATCAATGAGAAGGACCACATTATCAGGGTAGATTTCTGCGTATTTTTTGAAGGCTTCAAATTCGTCATCAAAGTACATGACCCAGCTGTGGGCCATGGTCCCTCCTACAGGAATGCCAAACTCCTTACCTGCAAGAACGGTTGCGGTCCCATTGGCCCCGCCAATATAAGCAGCACGGGCCCCGTAGACAGCCGCATCCATGTTGTGGGCCCGGCGGGCACCAAAGTCAGATACAATACGGCCCTGGGCCGCACGGACAATTCGGTTCGTCTTTGTCGCAATAAGGGACTGATGATTGATTTCCGCAAGGATGGCAGTTTCGAGCAGCTGGGCATCGAGCATGGGAGCCGTGACCGTAAGGATGGGTTCATGGGGATACATGACGGTTCCTTCTGGCAGGGCATCGATATCGCCATGGAAATGATAGCTTTCAAGATAGGTCAGGAACTCTTCGCTAAACAGATGGAGACTGCGGAAATAAGCTACGTCACTTTTTGAGAAATGGAAATTCTTCACAAGCTCGAGTACTTGTTCCAGGCCAGCAAAGATGGCATAGCCGCCATTATCAGGATTACTTCGATAAAAGACATCAAAAGTGACATTCTTCATCTTGTCCAGGCCATCACTGAAATAGCCATTTGCCATGGTCATTTCATAAAGATCCATAACAAGGGACAAATTGCGTTCATCTGATTGCATTGGTACATACCCTCCCAAGGTTTTGGCCCACGAAGGGTAATTCCTTGTGGGCCTCTGGATAATAAGCCGCTTGTCTTTGGGGCGGGAAGAAGCGTCCCCTTAAAGCCCTTAGGCCATTCCGTTCTCATGACAAGCGTCAACATGCTTCATTGTACCATGTTGCATAGAAAAAGTCATGGCAATTATCTGAAAAACTGGACTTCTGACAAGTCAGTGCTCTTTTATTTCAGGGAGCCGGATGATCTGGGTCTTTTTATCGTAAAGGGTCCGCGCCCCACCATAAAGGGAGGAAAAACTTGTCAAGGTAACGACAGAAGCAATGGCAATCATGATGGAAATCTGGTACAGGATGGCCAAAAGCGGCGAAGCCCCGGCAAGGATCTGCCCGGTCATCATGCCCGGCAGGGACACGATGCCCATGCCAACCATGGAGTTCAGTGTCGGCACCATGGCTGTTTCAAGGGCCCTGATGACAAAAGGCTGGAGAATGTCCCCACTGTCCGCGCCTAGGCAGGCTAAGGCTTCCATGCGCGCCTGCTGACCTACCAATGTCTCCCGAAAGGTCTTGATACCGAGGGAAACGCTGTTCATGGCATTGCCGAGGAGCATGCCTCCTAGGGGGATGACATACTGCGGATTAAAGAAAGATTTTCTTGCGACAGCCATAACGAAGAAGGCCAAAATGGAAAAACCGCCTAGGGTCATGGATAGGCCAATCACAAAACGAAAAGAAGGAGAAAGGCCAGGGTTTTTGGACAGAACGCGGTGGATGGAAAAAGTCATCATGACAAATAAATAAAGACCAGTCCATAAGGAGTTTGGATTTCCAAAAAGATAAGTGAGGACCCATCCTGAAAGAATGAGCTGGATGGTCATCTTTGCGCTTGCCGTAAGAAGCAGGCTCGTCTTTTCGATACGGCACCGCTTCATGATAAAAAGAATCAAAAGAAGCAGGAGATAAACCGTCGAAAATTGCAGGAACTGCATCAAGAACACGTTCATTTGGCATGGCCTCCTGACAGGCAAATCGTGGCGTCGGCAAATTCAAGTGTAAGGTGGGTATCATGGCACACACATAAAAGGGTCCTCCCCGTCTTATGGCTTTCTTCCTTTAAGGAACGAAACAGGGTCCGTGCCGTTTCTTCATCAAGGGATGCCGTGGGTTCATCAAGCATCAGGACATCAGGGGAAAAAGAAAGAAAAAGGGCAAGATAGGCTCGCTGCCGCTCCCCGCCAGAAAGACTGCGGCAGTCCGTTTCGATGGATATGGGAAGGGCAGCCCGCTGGAGGGCTTCCCGCATCTGATCCAGGTAAGGCGGATTTTCCCGCAGGCCCCCATAATAGGCTTCAAAGTTTTCCTTGATGGTACCATCAAATAAAAAGGGTTCCTGCGGGACACGGAGCACGTTCTTTCGATAGCTGAGGATATCATAGCTGGAAAGCGGCCTTCCCTCATAACGGACGGTTCCTTTATCGGGCAGGAGGGTGCCGTTCAGGAGCCGCAGATAGGTACTTTTGCCACAGCCGCTAGGTCCAATGAGAAAGGTCATGGCACCTCGTTCAACCTTGATTTCCGGGTACACAATCTTTCCCAGGGCCGTCATTTGGTCATCAGAAAAGAAAATCGGATTGTTCATTGCTGTCATCCCCTTTTATTCCCTTTTAATAGATCCTTTTTTCTGCAAGTGAGCACGAAAATAGGAGGAACCATCATACGGGCATCTTTTCTTCTTCTTCCACTTCTTTGATCCGGTCCATGGCCTCTTCCTCTTCTGTTCCGCCATACCGGTCGGAAAGATGGACAAGGATCATGGCAATGACAAGAAGGGCATACCCATAAAAGGCTCCATAGACACCTTCCCGCATGACCGCAACGCCTGCTGCCAGGCAGCCAGCCATAAAGGAAAGGATGGTCCCTGTATAGAGAATGGCTTTGTGGAAAAATTTCCAGTCCCTCGTCATAACGAACTGGGTCCAGGCAAGGACGGACTGCTTCGTATTATTTGAAAGAAAAATAGTCGCACTGGCATAGCCCTGGGCTTCGGAAAAAGTTCCCCACTGGAAACTGGCCGCAAAAATCATGGGATAGATGGTCATAATGGGATCCCAAGTAAGGGGCATGAGCGCCACGAGGGTAATGGCAACGGCATTGACGCAGATGACGATTTTGCGCATGTCTTTTTTGATTTTCTGGGAAAGCAGAAATGAAACCACGACCCCGGCGGCAAACATGATGAGGGCCCCTACCCTTGTCATGACGGAGAAAAAATCTCCGCCCAAAAAGTCTTCCGTAATGCTCATGAGGTTACCGGTCTGGGCATTGACGAAATTCCGGGCATGAAGCACTACAGAATACATCCCGCCAAAGCCGGCATAGCAGGCCATGAGCCAGTGGATGATTTCGTCGTAATGGGTGGCAAAATAGCCGCCTGTTTTTTTATTGGATATCATTGGCGTTTCATAAGCTCCTTTTGAAAATCTTCTTTGACCCGGTCCATGAGCTCCTTGCTGCAGATGAGGTCATAAGCCGTTCCTGCAAGGATCTTGGCCCCATATAAGATGGCAGCATGGCCCATGTCATCCTTGCCATGATCGAGATATTCCTGGGAATGGGCTGCCGCGCCTTCCGGCACGAACTTGATGCGGGCACAGGCGCCAGGCATACGGTGAAGGACGTTGCCAAAATCCGTGGAGCCTGTCTTTTCGCGAGGCGGTGCCAAACCGGGGGCGCCGCAGGCCTTGGCATTTTCCATGATGACCGCATTGAGGGTTGGTGCGGGCAGTTTATCATCAAAAGAAGGGCGGTCCACCATAGTAACCGTTACACCGGCCATAAGGGCCGCGCCTTTTAGGATGTCGCGGACGCGGCTTACAACCTTATCAAGGGCTTCCCGGGAATAGGAGCGAAGACAGAATGAACCGACCGCTGTATCAGGAACGATATTATTGGGACCGGGCAAGGTTTCGATGGTGTAGTGCATGCGGACATCGTCAGGTACATGTTCGCGCAGGAACTCGATTCCATTAAAGGCAAGGAGCAGGGCATCCAGTGCCGACCGCCCTTTGTGGGGCGCAATAGCCGCATGGGAGGATTTGCCATGGAAGGTAGCCAGGATTTCACTGAGGGCGAGGCTCTTGACATCAGTTTGGGTATAAGGACCGCCATGCATCATGAGCGCGACATCGATATCCTGGAAAAGACCGGCTTCAAGCATATTGATTTTGCCGCCAAAACTTTCCTCCGCCGGCGTTCCGTAAATGACAAGATGGTAGGGTCTATCTGTGAGGATGTCCTTCAAGGCACAGGCCGCCCCAATCACGGCGGGTCCCTGGAGATGATGACCGCAGCCGTGGCCAAAATCCTTTAGCGCATCGTATTCGCATAATAGACCAATAGATGGCCCGCCTTCCTTATTCTCATAGCGTGCGCGAAACGCAGCCTGCAGTCCGCCCACGCCAAGTTCCACGGTAAAACCCTGGTCCTTCAAAAGGCCCGTCAGCAGCGACGCTGCATGGACCTCCTTACCTTCCCATTCAGGATGGTCATAAATATCGTCAGCCGCTGCAATGAGACCCTCCTTTTCTTTATCAATCCGGCGCCAAAGGGCTTCTTTTTGTGTATCCAATGGAAAATCCCCCTCTTTTCCTTGTTTCTTCTTCCTTAAAGTATAGAAAGGCTGCTGCCGCTTGTCAAACCCTCAAAAGAAAAACGCCACCACAAACGGACGTTTGCAGTGACGTTTCAGGTTCAGGTGCAAAATTATTTGCGAAGACCCAGTCTTTCAACGATGGAGCGGTATCTTTCGATATCCTTCTTCATGAGATAATTCAGAAGGCCGCGGCGCTGACCAACCATTTTCAGAAGACCACGACGGGAATGATGGTCTTTCTTGTTGTTTTTCAGGTGTTCGGTCAGATAGCTGATGCGTTCGGAAAGGATGGCAATCTGAACTTCCGGGGATCCCGTGTCAGCTTCGTTGATGCGATAGGTTTCAATCAGTTCTTTTTTTCTTGCAGGTGTCAACATAATAAATTCCTCCTCAATACAGATCATACCGATAACTGCAGCCAGCGTCGGAGATCGCATGGCAGCGTCATGGCTTGCCCTTGTGGGCACTTTGGTAGTATATCATAGTTTAGAAGCTGCCGCAACTAAAATCCATGAGCAGCGTCGCTTTTTTATCCTTTTCCATTTGCCGGATCAGCTGTTCTGCCGAGGAAAAACGAATTTCGTCGCGAAGTTTTTCCATCAGTTTCACAGCAATAGGCTCGCCATAAAGATTACGGTCAAAGCCGAACAGATGGGCTTCCAACCGGATGTCCTCCGTAGCAAAGGTGGGATTGTTTCCCACATTGAGCATGGCTTTGTACCATACCCCCTTAGCCTGGACAAGACCTGCATAGACGCCGTATTGGGGAATGGCAATCTTTTCATTCATAAGGCTGATATTGGCCGTAGGGAACCCTAGGGTGCGGCCCCGTTTATCCCCATGGATAACGGTTCCATGAATCACATAAGGCCGTCCCAACATGAAATTGGCTTTATGGATCTGTCCTTCCCCAATGGCCCGCCGGATCTGCGTACTGGAAATCACACAGCCATCCAAAGTCAGAAGGGGACTGGTCAAGATGGTCAGCTCATACTTTTCATGGACTTTGTTCAAAAAGTCCACATTCCCGGTGCCGCCGGCGCCAAAGCTGAAATTGGTTCCAATCCCAACGGCCCGTACTCCCTTATCTTCGAGGAGCGAGAGGAATCCGTCTGCAGATAGAACGGCCAATTCCTTGGTAAAGGGAATATTGCAGAGAATATCGATTCCCATTTCCTCAAGAAGGGCAATCTTATCAGGATTGGAAAGAAGCCGGGGCGGTTCCTTTTCCGGCCGCAAAAAAGCCAAGGGATGATTGCTGAAGGTAAAGACCAGAGAAGAAAGTCCATGCTCCTTGGCATAGGCCCTGGTCGTATGGATGACCTTTTGATGCCCTCTATGGAGCCCGTCAAAGGTTCCCAATGCTGCCGCGGATGGCGGCAGCACCGCCCGATTCAGTTCATCCAATGTTGTTATGATTTGCATAGTACGCCATCACTCCGGAATGTAGATGATTTTATGGGGGCACAGCCGCCCTTGTTTGGCACGGGCAAGACCAATGACCCCATGACCTTTAAGCTCGATGACATAAAGCTGTCCTTCTTCAATGCCGCGAACCGTCGTGGCGACCCCTTGGGCAATGCGGCGGGCTTGGATGTCATTTACCTCACGATGCGGGAAATGACGAAGCACTACATCCAGGGAAAGCGCAGTTCCTTGAGGGTCCTGCTTGATTTCTTCCAAAGTATGGGCATTTTCCAAGGTAAAGTCTCCCACTTGGGTGCGTAAAAGAAAGCTCATGGTGCCTTCCATGCCGAGTTTTTTGGCAATATCCTCGCACAGGGTCCGGATAAAGGTTCCTTTGGAACAAGTGACTTCAAAGAGCAGTGTCTTTCCCCGATAGGTCAAAAGGGATAGGTGATGGATGGTAATGGGTCGAGGCTCCCGTTCCACTTCAATTCCCTGGCGCGCCAGTTTATAGAGCTTTTTGCCGCCTACGCTGATGGCCGAATACATGGGAGGAACCTGCATGCCCTCCCCGACAAAGGATTGGAGGGTTTCCTTGAGTTCAGCAAGATCAAGGTCCCGAACAGGACTTTCCGCAAGGATCTTTCCTTCCAGGTCTCCCGTATCGGTGCGAAAGCCAAAGGTCAGCTCCGCCCGATAGGTCTTGCGGTCATGGGCCGCATATTCCAAAAAGCGCGTTGCCTGCCCGGTAAAGACTGGCAGAACACCGGCAGCCATGGGATCAAGGGTCCCCGCATGACCGATTTTCTTCATTTGGAGAATCTTCCGCATGGCACCGACAACGTCGTGACTGGTCATCCCCGGGGGTTTCAGCACATTGAAGATGCCGTCCATCTCAGGCTCCCTTCAAGGCCGTTGAAAGGGCCCCAATCAATGCTTTTTTTGCTTCAGGAAGAGGTGCTTTGATGGTACATCCCGCAGCTTTCACGTGCCCGCCGCCGCCAAAGGAAAGGGCGATCTGACTGACATCAACTAAGCGGGAGCGCATGCTGACCCGCGTTTCATCTTCTTCCACAGCCTTAAAGACCACAGCCACTTCCACACCCTCAATATAGCGGGGATAGTAGATGAAACTGTCCGTGGAAATCTCCTTTTGATAAAGGTCATGACGGATTTCCAGTGTACTGATCTTTCCACCTTCATAGAAGGTCAGCGTCGGCAGGACCTTAGCCAGCAGTTCGATGGTCTCCCGTGATTTCATTTCAAGGATGTCGGAAATCTCGTCGGGATGGACGCCGTAAGGCAGAAGCTCAGCGGCAGCCATCATGCACGCTGGCGTCGTATTCCCATACTTAAAGAAGCCACAGTCCGTGACAATCGCCGTATAAAGGCAGATGGCCATGTCTTTATTGATGGAAACGTGGTTTTCCTTAAAGAGCCGATAAATGACCTCCCCTGTTGCCGCGGCTTTTGGGTCAAGGAGCAGGTAGTCAGCGTAATGCGTATTGGAAATATGGTGATCGATGTTGAGGATGGGAGATGACAGAGCCGCTTCATTGGCCCCCATCCGATCCTTGGAACTGGCATCAACCACAATGGTCAGATCGGTGGGAATGGTCTCCCCTTCCGTCACCTGATGGTACGCCTCCGCACCGGGCAGGAATCGATACGTAAGGGGAATCACATCGTCCACAAGAAGGTGCACTGCCTTTCCCTTCTGCCGAAGTGCTTCGGCAAGGGCAAGTCCGGATCCCGTCGTATCCCCATCGGGGCCAATATGGCTGACGATGGCAATGCGGGAAGCGGCCATGATGAGGTCCCACGTTTCCTTGTAGCCAACGTTTTTACTCATGATGGTCTTCTTTCTCTTTGATTTCCTTCAGGATGGACTCAATATGGGCAGAGTATTCCATGGATGTATCTTTATGGAAACTCAGATGGGGCGCCATCCGAAGTTTGATGCGTTTGGCAATTTCCGTCCGGAAATATCCCAGGCAGCTCTGAAGGCCTTTCCAGGCCTCCTCCTGCTGCTCTTTGGAGCCATAAAGGCTCACATAGATCTTGGCATAGCTGAGTTCGTTTGTGACTTCAACGCCCGTAATGGTAACAAATTTTACACGCGGGTCCTTGACTTCACGTAGCAGCATATTGCTCAATTCCTGTTTAATCAGGGCCTGAAGCTTTTCAGCCCGTAATTTTGACATAATGCTTCTCCTTATTCAGCTGCGACTTCTTCCATGATGTAGACTTCGAGCTGGTCGCCTTCCTTGATATCGCGATAGTCGGCGAGGGTGAGACCGCATTCATAGCTCGCCGCAACTTCCTTGACATCATCTTTGAAGCGGCGCAGGGAATCAAGTTCGCCTTCATGAACAATGATTCCGTCGCGGACAAGACGGATCTTGGCGTTTCTCGTAATCTTTCCGTCCTTGACATAAGCACCGGCAATAAGGTTCTTGTTGATGGGAATGACCTTGCGAATTTCAACATGGCCAATGATCTTTTCGCGGAACTTCGGTGCCAGCATCCCCTTGATGGCCGCTTCAACATCGTTGAGGGCATCATAGATGACGCGATAGGTCCGGATATCGACCTGTTCGGTTTCGGCAGCTTTGCGTGCATTGGCATCAGGACGGACGTTGAAGCCGATGATGAGGGCGTTTGAGGCACTGGCAAGCATGACGTCCGATTCGTTGATCGTGCCGACACCGGAGTGCACAATCACAACCTTGACTTCTGTGTTCTTGATATTCGTAAGAGCTTGTTCAAGGGCCTGGATGGTGCCTTGGACATCGGCTTTGACGACGATGTTCAGGTCCTTCATTTCCCCTTCCTGGATTCGGCTGAAGATATCATCAAGGGAAACCTTGGCTTTCTTCTGCTCGTCCATCTTTTGCTTATCCAGCCGCTTTTCTGCAACAACGCGCGCCGTATGTTCATCCGTTGCATCAAGGAAGTCACCGGCTTCCGGCACATCATTGAGGCCCAGAACCTCAACCGGCGTAGAAGGACCGGCCTTCTTTACTTTTTCACCTCGGTCGTTGACCATGGCACGGACTTTACCGTAAGTCGTGCCAGCAAGGATGGAATCCCCGATATGGAGCGTCCCTCGGTCAACAAGGACCGTTGCTACCGGTCCGCGGCCCTTATCCAATTTGGCTTCGATGATGGTTCCATGGGCAGGCAGGTCAGGGTTCGCTTTCAGTTCAAGCATGTCAGCTTCCAGAAGGATCATTTCAAGGATATCGGAAATTCCTGTCTTCTGACGGGCCGAAACGGGAACCATGATGGTATCGCCGCCCCAGGCTTCCGGAATGAGACCATGTTCGGACAGCTGCTGCATGACAAAATCAGGGTTGGCCCCTTCCTTATCGATTTTGTTGATGGCCACAATGACAGGCACATTGGCGGCCTTGGCATGATTGATGGCTTCCATGGTCTGGGGCATGACGCCGTCATCGGCGGCAACAACAAGGACAGCAATATCCGTGACCTGGGCCCCTCTGGCACGCATGGCCGTAAAGGCTTCATGGCCCGGCGTATCCAAAAAGACGATGGGCCGGCCTTGGCAGATGACGCGGTAAGCACCAATGTGCTGCGTAATCCCGCCAGCTTCACGGGCCGTCACATTGGTCTTACGGATGGCGTCAAGAAGGGACGTCTTACCATGGTCAACGTGACCCATGACGGTAACAACAGGAGGACGAGGCTTGCGTTTGGCCGGATTGTCCTCGATTTCCGGAAGTTCCGTCGGATCCTGCTCAGGAGGCGGTTCCTTGATTTCACAGTTGAAGTCCATGCCCACAAGTTCGGCCGTTTCATGGTCGATTTCCTGGTTGATGGTCACCATCTTCCCCAGAAGGAAGAGCTTCTTGATGACTTCATTGACATCGCGGCACAAGAGTTTGGCAAAGTCCTTGACACTGATGCTCTCGCCTACTTCAATGCTCGTCGGACGAACGACTTCAGCCTGTTTTTTCGGTGCGGCCTGGTTGTTGTTTTTATGTTTATGGTTTTTCATCATATGATCTGCACTGCGTAAGGGGCGTGTATCGCGGCTTGCGTACGATCCCTTGATTTTTTCCTTTTTCTCCTTATGTCCGAAGTTCTGGTTTCTTTTTCCCATATCCTTTCCGGCATGGGGACTGTTCATATTGAATCCGCTGTTTTGCGGACGACTGCCATTATTGCGTGGATTGTTCTGGTTGCGGCGGTTATTGCTGTTCCCGCCGCGGTTATCCCGATTGTCATTATGACGGGGGCCATTTCCATTTGCTCGGGTATGATTCTGCTGATTGCCGCGGCCGCGGTCATTGTGGTCATTATGAACAGCGCCGGTCCCATTATGCTGACTGCGCTGACCATTTTGCAGATTCATGCGGCCGCCGTTTTGGCGTTCCCGATTGTCAGGACGGCGGATCTCCCCACCATGACCGTTATGGGGACCATTTTGGCTTCCATGCTGATTGTGGCCTTCCTTGCGGCGGTCTTCCCGCTGCAGGTCTTTCTGGACAGGCTGCGCTGGATGAATAGGAGCAGCCTTGGGAGCAACTCGTTCCTTCGGCTGGCCAGAAGATTGCTGAGGAGCCTGAACCTTTTGCGGAGCCCTGGGCCCATTTCCCTTGCGGCTCATCTCCTTAAGGACCGTTTGCCGGACCCCTTCATCGACGGAGCTCAGGTTACTCTTGACAGCAATGTTGCGGGCCTTCAGGAAGGACACGATTTCCTTGCTGTCCACATTAATTTCTTTGGCGATCTCATATATTCTAAATTTTGTCATCCGCACACCTCCAGTAAAACGACTATATCATCATTTTCATAAAGTTCTTATCTAATAACACGACAGCAGCGCGAGGGGCCTTCCCTAAGGCTTGGCCAATCCTTGCAGCTGTAAGACGTTTGGTAAAAGGAACATGGGTCTCTTTGCAGAGAGCCACCACTTTTTCGACCGTCCGGGGTGCTGCGTCCTCGGCAAGGACAGCATAGCAGCCCAGCCCCTTTTTCAGTGCTTCGCTGACGGCCATATCGCCAGATGCGGCTTTTCCTGCCTTTTGGGCAAGGCCCAAGGCAAAATAGAGCTGTTCATCGGTCTTCATGATTTTTTCAGTTCCTCTAACAAGGCATCCTTGCATTCCTTGGACACGGGAATTTCAAAAGCCCGTTCCAGGCTCTTTGAAGCAAAGGCTTTTTGGATGCAGCTTGGATCATCACAGACATAGGCACCCCGTCCCGCCTTTTTTCCGGTCCGGTCAAGGACAATATCCCCATCCGGCGTCCGGACGATGCGGATCAGGTCCTTCTTGTCCTTTTTGGTGCCGCAGCCAATGCAGCTGCGCTGCGGGATCTTCTTGACCTTCATGCTTCATCCCCGTTTTCTCCGCCAGCTGCGGCTTCCACGTTTTCACGGGCCTGGGTCTCACTCTTGATGTCGATTTTCCAGCCTGTGAGTTTAGCTGCAAGCCGGGCATTCTGGCCTTCCTTGCCAATGGCAAGGGAAAGCTGGAAGTCCGGCACGACGACACGGCAAATCTTGTGTTCGGCATCGGCGGCTGCCGATACAACCTTGGATGGTGAAAGGGCGCTGGCGACATATTCTTCCGGATTGTCACTGTATTTGACAATATCGATCTTTTCGCCGCCCAGTTCATCAACAACGGTCTGGACACGCATCCCTTTAGGACCGACGCAGGCACCGACAGGATCAACACTGGGATTGGTGCTATGGACAGCAATCTTGCTGCGCATTCCCGGTTCACGGGCAACGCTGTCAATGATGACCGTTCCATCCTGGATTTCTGCCACTTCCAATTCAAAAAGACGTTTCAAGAGACCGGGATGGGTCCGGGACAGGATGATCTGGGGACCCTTGGTGGTCTTTTTGACTTCGACTACATAACATTTGATCCGCTGATGGTATTCATAGGTTTCCCCCGGGATCTGTTCGTTGGGAAGGAGCGTTCCCTCGGCCGTGCCCAGATCAACAAAGATGTTGCGGCCCTCGATACGCTGGATGGTTCCTGTGACGATATCGTTTTCCCGATCGGAATACTTTTCGTAGACCATCCCCCGCTCTGCTTCGCGGATGCGCTGGACAATCACCTGTTTGGCATTTTGGGCGGCAATGCGGCCAAAGTTCTTGGGCGTCACTTCTTCTTCCACAACGTCCCCGGCCTGGTAGCGCGGGTTCAGCTTGAACGCTTCATCAAGGCTGATTTCGGTCAAGGGATTTTCCACTTCCGTTACAATATTTTTCTGCGCATAGACGTGAATCTCCCCATTTTCCTTGTTCATGGAAACCCTGACATTCTGAGTGGAGCCGAAATTCTTCTTATAGGCTGTGATGAGCGCCTCTTCCACCGCACTGTACAGTACGTCCGGAGAAATATGCTTCTCCTTGGCCAGCTGCGCAATGGCTCTTACAAAATCCGCATTCACTTGTAAAATCCTCCCTTAAAAATCCAAATGTGGTCTGACAGATGAAATAAGCGACCGCTCCAGGGTCACTTTCTGGTTCTTAAAGTTTTTCACGACCAAATGGGCTTCATCGTGGCTGATAAGTTCATAGGTCATCACCTTCTTGCCTTCAAACGGGGCATAAAAAGATACGTCAATCTTCTTACCATAGTGATCGACATAATCGCTGTCCTTTTTTAGCGGTCTGTCGATACCGGGGGAAGAAACTTCCAGATAGTACTGTTCCTTGATGACGTCTTTTTCATCCAATACTTTTTCAAGGTCACCGCTTACAGCCGTGCAGTCATCAATATCGATGCCGCCTTCTTTATCGATGTAGACCCGGAGATACCAGTCCCGTTCCCGGACATATTCCACATCAACAAGTTCTACGCCGCACGCTTCACAAATAGGAAGGGCGAGCTCGCTGACCTGTTCCACGATTTTCTTTTTGTCCATTTGGCACCTGCTTCTTTTTAATTCATGATCCCGGAGAGCACCGGATATTGGAGCAAAACATCGGTCCGCACCTTGCTGCCTTCTCCCCGCTTCCAAGAAGAAGGGAAATCGAATTGGAGCATGCTCCTTTTGCTCCTTGTAAACGAAAGAGCGGGTATAAATACCCACTCTCCAAGGTTTGCCTCAGTTTTCTATCGTTCATTATAACACGTACGCCAAGGAAAGGCAAGGAACTGCGCGCTTTCTTTGGCTTCCCGCCTTATTGGTTGAGCAGATACGCGTTTAGGGCTTGGGATAATTCCATCCCCAGTGTATGGGGGGATAAGGGCGTCCAAGCACTGTCCCGGACGGTGGACTCGCTGATCATGGTGCCCTGGCGGCGGTTGTAATCTGCCCGATACAGGTCCATGTAGGTTTTGAGTCTTACATCGTAGCGGGAATAAAGATAGGTCGTGTTGCCTCCGCGGCGAACCCATTTATTCCAAACCGTCAAGATGCCCGTCTGTTTATCATAGCTTAGGGAACGGGAATCAAAGTAGACTTCATAGCGGGAGTTTACGGCGGCCAGTTCCCAAGCAGCCTCCTTGTCACTCGGCACGGTGGGAAGGGATTCTTCCTCAAGGGTTGAAAGCTTATTTCCCTCTGGGGAGGGTTTTGCCACCTCTTCGGCGGATTCCTGCGCCGTTTTATTTTTTTCTTCCGCCCGTCTCAAGTACTTTTTCCAAGAAGGTTCATCCTGTTCCGCCGCCAATTTTGCGTCTGCCTTGGCTGCAATAGGGTCCGCTGCCTTTTGGGTCCCATCCATTTTCTTTGAAGGGGCGGCTGCCGCTTCTTTTTTCCCCGTCATGGGTTGGACCGATGCTTCAGGCTGCAGGGCTTTTTTAGCTGTATCCGCTTCTACGGTTGAAGCCCCAAGGGTTTTACTTGTCAGGCCTTTTTCCGTGAGCGCTTTCCGTGCCGCTTTGCCGCGGCTCGTATAGCGTTTCCACAAAGGTTCCCTGGAAAGGGCTTCTTCCGCTTTTAGGCGGGCAAGAGCCGCTTCTTTTGCTTTTTCTTCCTTAGCAGCCGCTTCCTCGGCAGCTCTTTGTTTGGCCCTGGTTGTATATTTCCGCCACTGGGCACTTTCCGCGGTGCCTGCCGCTGCCGAAAAGGGCATAGCCACAATTGCACCAAGGACCAGGACGGTGATGATTTGCTTTTTCATAGCTAAGTTTCCTTTCCCCAAAAACTTATTTTAACCTTTTTATTTTACCATATTTTAAGCGCTTCGTCAGACCAATTTGTCCCCAAGTATGTGTCAACATTTTCTCGGGAGACCCATATAAGATTGTGTTGCAGCTTAATTAAATGCGGAAAATGGAGCTTAAGTGACCTA